>Ga0172380_10000217_pt1 | contig 123469 bp, 92 predicted proteins | sample Leawe162metaG_FD_119747 | JGI IMG/M metagenome (GOLD analysis project Ga0172380, IMG submission 119747) | Leachate microbial communities from a municipal landfill in Southern Ontario, Canada - Leachate well 162 metaG | ecosystem: Engineered > Solid waste > Landfill > Unclassified | place... | reverse complement strand
TCCCGGGAAGCTACACACGAACTGGCCACCTCAGTTCAAATCGACACCAAGTAAAACTCGCCCGCAGCCCGCTCCAGCACTGGCGCTACGATAAACTCCGGGCGGCTCAACCGGACAGCAGTGATGCAAGCGATATCGTAATCGAGAATCAGACTGTTGTGACAAGTGTGATAATTGGCACCAATAACCCTTTGGATATCGGCTATGTGAACGTTCATGATATCTACTTCCGCAATAATTCATGGCGCGTGGATCCCTTGTTGACCATTTCCAGCTCGTCGTATCTTCATGCACGCAACATAGTGTGTACAGACAACCATCAATGGGGAACGGGCTTCACTGACGATGATTATTCGAGAGGAGTGGAACTGGGCGCCTATAGTGTTGCCGATATCGACAGCCTGTGTTTCCTTCGAAACCGGGCTACTGTGGCCCGTTGTGCGGGCGCTACAATATCTGCTCCGAGTTGTTTGGTCCAGCATGTGACGGTGGAAGACTGCTTGATTGGTGATAGCACCTACGTGGGGGAGCAAGCGTTCAACATATTCAACGCTCTGTTTATGATTAGACCGGGGGAGCTGCGCCATTCAACGTTTCGCCGCAATCGCTTCATCTATGCACCGAATCCTTCGGATCCCGATCCCACCAGCACATTTCATCAGGTATTGCTCCTGCAAAAGGTTGGGGAGGGGTCTCCCGGCAACGCCATGGTGGACTGTGTGTTCGAAGACAACGACGTCATTGACCTGCGGGACTACAGCACCATCACCCGCCCCATCGAGGGCGTGCAGGGCTGGGGCATTCGGGTAGAATCCTACAACCGCCGCAGCTACCATTTGCAAAACTGCGTCTTTCGCAACAATCGGTATCGGAACTTGAACCCTGAGTATCCTTGGCGGGAGAATAGCACGGATACGTACTGGGTCGATACCAACATTGGCAGTTTCTTGTACTTCGATCTGGAACTCTATGACAATTCCACATTTTCTATCCAAAACTGCCTGTTTGAAGGAAACGACGAGGGGGGTGTCTCTGTGGGTCACCACCCCGTTGACGGTGGTAGCGATAATTTCGTCGTCGAAAATACCGTGTTCCGCAATCTATCTCGGAGGGCTCTGTACTTCCGGGGTATTCGTAGCCGAATCACCAATTGCCTGTTTGACGGGATCCATTCGAACCTGCCCACCACTTTCGAATCCGAGCAAGTGGCCTTTGCCGCGAATACCGGCGACACCACTTATGTTCGCAACAGCGTGTTCATGAACTGCAATCTGCCCGGCTTGGTGCTTCCTGGTGCCTCATGGTTCGACTGGGGTGAATACGGTGAATCCGGGCGCATCGTGTTCGATGGCTGTCTGTTCTGGAACAACACCGTGGACCAGTTTGAAGCGGAACCATCGGGCTGGTATTTGTTACCCGATGCGCCCATTGATCTGCTTCCCCTGCCCGGTGTGTACCGCCACAGTTTGCTTCCTGAACCCATGGCCCTGCAAAGCAACTGTCTGGTGGATGTGGATCCCCAGTTCGACCCACTGCTTGGCGCGCCCTTCCTGTCGGTGGCCTCGCCCTGTGTGGACGCGGGCAACCCCGGCCCCGAGTTCGAGGACCCGGAGGATCCGGCCGTGCCGGGCAGGGCGCTCTTTCCCGCCCTGGGCACGCGCCGCAATGACATGGGCTTGTTCGGGGGGCCGTTGGCCGTCCAGACCGACACGGCGTGGGTGGCGCTCCCGGCCTGGACCGCCCAGGCCCGCCCCACAGGCTTCCATCTGGGCGCGCCCTGGCCCAACCCCTTCAATCCCGTGACACGGATTCCCCTCACCCTGGCACGTCCCATTCCAGTTCGCCTAAGTGTGCACAACCTGCTGGGTCAAGAGGTGACCGTGCTGGCGAATGGGATCCTGCCCGCCGGCACGCACCTCTTCCCCTTCCAGGGCAAGCACGTGGCCAGCGGCCTCTACGTGGTGCAGCTGGAGGCAGGCGGCAGGACGGAGAGTCGAGTCATCACCCTGCTGCGCTGAGCCCAAGGTCAGGTGCAGCACCTGTCAAGTCTAAGCCCCCATCCCCCGCCGCTTTGCGGCGCCTTCCCCCTCGGGGCGAGGGGGAAGGGAGGTGGCTTCGCCTCAGCTCCCCAGCCGCTCCGCCCGTTCCGAGATCTGTGTCCTCTGTGTCCTCTGTGTCTCTGTGGTCGGTTCTCCTGATGTCCCCGCGCCGGTCGCCTCCTTTCGCTGTTTCCCGTCCCTTACCTTGGGGGCGTTCAACGGGAGATCCACATGGCGAACATCAAGACCAAGCGCGGCACCATCGGCATCCTGACGGGCGGCGGCGACGTGCCGGGGCTGAACCCGGCCATCCGCGCCCTGACCGTGCGGGCCCTGCGGGAAGGCTACCGCGTGCTGGGCATCCGGCGGGGCTGGGCGGGCCTGATCGAACTGCAGCGGGACGCCGCCGCCGATAACAGCGAGAACATCGTCGAGCTGACGGAGAACATCGTCAACAAGGTGGGGCGCACGGGCGGGACCTTCCTGCACACCTCGCGCACCCGGCCCAGCCACGTGCCCAAGGCCAACGTGCCCGAGCACCTGCTGGCCAGCTACGGCGCCGAGGTCAACGACCTGACCCCCGAGGTCCTGGCCAACCTGAACTGGCTGGGCATCGACCACCTGGTGCCCATCGGCGGCGACGACACCCTCTCCTACGGCGTGCGGCTGCAGAAAGAGGGTGTCAAGGTCCTGGCCATCCCCAAGACCATGGACAACGACGTCCCGGGCACGGACTACTGCATCGGCTTTTCCACCTGCGTCACGCGCACCATCGAACTGACCCACGCCCTGCGCACCAGCGCGGGCAGCCATGAGCGCTTCCTGGTGCTGGAAGTCTTCGGGCGCTACGCGGGCTACACGGCCCTGCTGCCCACCATGGCCGGCGCGGCCAACCGCTGCGTCATCCCCGAACACCTGTTCGACATCGAGCGGCTCTGCGAACTGATGACCGCCGACCGCTTCTCCAACCCCTCCAAGTACAGCGTCGTGCTGGTGAGCGAAGGCGCGCGCTTCCAGGGCATGGAGGAGATGGCCTACGAGAACCACGAGCAGGACATGTTCGGGCACAAGAAGCTGGGCGGGATCGGCGACCTGGTCAGCGCCAAGCTGAAGGAGCTGTCCGTCAAGTACAACCAGGGACGGCGGATCAACGTGATCAATCAGCGCCTGGGCTACATGGTGCGCTGCGGGGATCCGGACGCCACGGATTCCATCGTGCCCATGGCCTTCGGCAACCTGGCCATGGACCTGATCCTCGACGGCAGCGACGGCCGGCTGATCTGCGTGCGCAACGGCCGTTACGACCACGTGCCCATCGGCGTGGTCACGGCCAGCAAAAAGCTGGTGGACGTGGCCAAGTTCTACTCCACGGACCGGCTGCGCCCCGTCTACGAGCGCTTCGAGGCCAAACCGCTGATGATCATGACCAGCGACTACTGATTTGTCCATCGATCGCCCGGAGCCGCTCCCCGGGACCGCCGCGCATTCTCCAGCCCCGCCGCCCCGCGCGCCGGGGCTGTTTTCTTGCTCACCGCCCGGTGGGAACAGGCGGGCGGGATGCGCGCCGGGCCCCGCTGAATTCCCCACCCCGCAGGTCCGATAACAGGACGGAGAACCGGGCGGAGGCCCGGCGGCGAGACCCTGTGCGCAGGCCGGAGGAGGAAGCATGAGTCTGTGGAGAAAATCCAGCGTGGCCGAAGCCCTGGTGGTGCCCCTGGAGCCCAAGCGCCCGCCGCGCGCCGTGCAGCCCGGCGAGTTCCGCCTCAGCCGCCCGGAGGACCTGGAGCGCATGCGCTACCAGGGTCTGAGCGTGGACGACCTGGGCGTCATCGCCGCGTGGAAGCATGAGTGCCAGGGCTCCATGGACGACCTGGTGGACCAGTTCTACGACCACATCAAGCGCCACAGCGGCCCGCGCAGCATCCTGGACAGGCACACCACGGTGGAGCGCCAGCGGCCCATGCTGACCCGCTACCTGCTCAGCCTGTTCGAGGGGCGCATCGACGACGAATACCTGAGCTACCGGGAGCGCGTGGGCCAGGCCCACGACCGCATCGACCTGGACGCCAATTGGTACGTGGGCATGTACGAATTGGTCAAGCGCCACATGCTCAAGGTGGTCAACCTGGCCGGCGCCCTGCCGGAGGAGCTGGCCCGCTTCGAGGAGGCGCTCTCGCGGATCATCCAGGTGGATATCGCGCTGGTCTCCAAGGCCATGACCGACAGTCGCGCGGGCACCATCGAGGCCCTGAAGCGCCAGCAGTCAGAGACCATGAAGGGCCTGATCCGCGATCTGGTGCAGTCCGCCAAGGACGGCAAGCTCGACCACCGGGTGGATCCGAGCGCTTACCAGGGCGACGTGCGCGAGTTCGTCACGGCGGTCAACGAGATGCTGGACGCCCTGGTGGCGCCCATCTCCGACACGGCCAAGGCCCTGGACCGGGTGGCCCGGCGGGATCTGGGTGCCCGCGTGCTGGCCGAGTACAAGGGCGACCACAACCTGATCAAGCAGGCCTTCAACATGGCCGTGGGCAACCTGGACGAGGCCCTGGGCCAGGTGGCCGACACCGTGGACCAGGTGGGCAGCGGGGCCGAGCAGGTCTCGGGCTTCAGCCGCAGCCTGTCCGAGGACGCCACCCAGCAGGCCGCGGCCCTGGAGGAGATCCACAGCTCGCTCTCGGACATGGCCTCCCAGACCCAGCGCAACGCGGCGGACGCCGGCCTGGCCACCAAGCTCTCCAACGAAGTGCAGGACCACGCCAAGCGCGGCGACCAGCAGATGGGCCGCATGCTGGAATCCATGCAGGAGATCAACGAGAGCGCCCGACAGATCTCGAAGATCATCAAGGCCATCGACGAGATCGCCTTCCAGACCAACCTGCTCAGCCTGAACGCCGCGGTGGAGGCGGCCCGGGCGGGCGCCCACGGACGCGGCTTCGCCGTGGTGGCCGAGGAGGTGCGCAGCCTGGCCCAGCGCAGCGCCAAGGCCGCGGCGGAGACGGGCGAGCTGATCTCCGGCTCCATCGAGCGCGTGGAGCGCGGCAGCTCCATCGCCCGGGAGACGGCGGAGGCTCTGCAGCACATCGTGGAGGGCGTGGCCCGGATGAGCACGCTGGCCGCGGACATCAGCCGGGCCAGCCAGGACCAGGCCGGCGGCGTGCAGCAGATCACCGAGGCGCTGGGACAGATCGACCAGGTGACCCAGAACACGGCGGCCACGGCCGAGGAGAGCGCCAGCGCGGCGGACGTGCTGTTCAGCCAGGTCCAGCAGCTGCGCACGCTGGTGGACCAGTTCGAGCTGGGCGCCTGAGCCTTCGCCGGCTTGGAACTGCCCGACTGAGTTTCGACCTTCAGTTCAGACGACATGCCACGGCCGGGGCGGATGGTCCGCTTCCGGCCGTCGCTTTGCCCGAGGACGCCCCCATGCTGGATTTGCGCCGCATCCGCGAAGCCCCCGAAGCCGTGCTGGCCGCTTTGCGGACCAAGAACCCCACCCTCGATCTGGGCGAGATCCTCGCCTTGGACGCCCGCCGTCTGCAGCTGCTGCACGAGAGCGAGCAGCTCAAGGCCACGCGCAACACGGAGTCCCGGGCCATCGCCGACCTGCAGAAGCAGGGGCAGGACGCCGCGGAGCGCATCGCGGCCATGCGCGCGGTGGGCGAGCGGATCAAGGCCATCGACGCCGACCTGAAGGAAGTGGACGAGGGCCAGCAGCACCTGCTGATGCGGCTGCCCAACCTGCCGCACCCGGAGACTCCCGTGGGCCGCGACGAGCGCGAAAACGTGGTCGTGGGCGAGTGGGGCGTCAAGCCGGAGTTCGCCTATCCGCCCAAGAGCCACCTGGAGCTGGGCGAGACGCTGGACATCCTGGACTTCCCGCGCGGCGCCAAGATCGCCGGCAGCGGCTTCCCGGTCTACAAGGGCCTGGGCGCGCGGCTGGAGCGGGCGATCATCAACTTCATGCTGGACCTGCAGACCCTGGAGCACGGCTACACCGAAGTGTTCCCGCCCTTCTTCGCCAACCGCGAGAGCATGACCGCCACGGGCCAGCTGCCCAAGATGGAAGAGGACATGTATCACGCGGTGAAGGACGACCTGTTCGCCATCCCCACGGCGGAGGTGCCCATCACCAACCTGCACCGGGACGAGGTGCTGGCCGGCGAGGACCTGCCCGTGCGCTACGCGGGCTACAGCGCCTGTTTCCGCCGGGAGGCGGGCAGCTACGGGCGCGACGTGCGCGGCTTCCTGCGCGTGCACCAGTTCAACAAGGTGGAGCTGGTGCAGTTCGTGCGGCCGGAGGAGAGCGACGCCGCGCTGAAGCGTCTGCGCGGCCACGCCGAGGAGGTGCTGCGCCGGCTGGGCCTGCACTACCGCGTGCTGGCCCTCTGCACGGGGGACCTCTCCTTCGCCAGCGCCCGCACCTATGACCTGGAGGTCTGGAGCCCGGCGGAGAACAAATACCTGGAGTGCAGCAGCTGCAGCACGTTCACGGATTTCCAGGCCCGGCGCGGCAACATGCGCTTCAAGGACAAGGGCGGCAAGCCGCAGTTCCTGCACACGCTGAACGGCAGCGGCCTGGCTACCAGCCGGCTGATCGTGGCCCTGCTGGAGACCTATCAGGAGCCCGACGGAAGCATCCGCGTCCCGGAGGCGCTGAAGCCCTACCTGCGGGACCTGGAGCGCATCGGCTAGAGGTTTCGCCAGATCGTCGAATCCAGTCGACCGGAAGAGGTTGAGATGACCGCCGCCCATTGCCGGGAAGAAGCCCGCCGCCTGCTGGAAGGCCCCGCCTGCGCGGCCGTGCTGCCGGCGCGCGCCGGGCTGCTCTGGCGCACGCACGACGGCGGCCTGCTGGCCTTCCAGGAGGACCGGCTGGAGGAGGGCCTGCGCGCCAGCCTGCGCCGTCTGCTGGGCCACGGCCGGCAGCGCGCCCCCGAGCGGGCCGCCTGTCCCGTGCGCCTGCTCTACGCGCTGGGCGCGGGCGGCGTGCGCCTGGCCGCCTCGGCGGAGGAGCCCGGCAGCCTGCCGGGCGGCGGAGTGGTGCTGCGCGCCGGCGAACACCTGGTCTGCCTGAGTTCCGAGCCCCGGGCCTGTCTGGAAGCCCTGGCCCAGGCCGAGGAACGCGGCCGGGAGCGTCTGCTCTCCCGCCTGCTGGATTCGGCCCCCGCGGCGGCGGAGGAACCCGCCGCCCCCGCTTCAACGTCGACCCACTCCTGCGGCCGCTGCGCGGAGCGCGCGGCGGGCCTGCTGGGCGAGGCCGGCTGCCTCGGGTCCTGCTGCGTCAACCACGGCCCCGCATGAGAATCATCATCGTTGGCGCCGGGGATGTGGGCGGCTTCCTGGCCCGCGTGCTCAGCCGCGAAACCCAGGTGGACATCACCGTGGTGGACCAGAACGGCGAGCGCCTGCAGGAGCTCGCCGACAGCCTGGACATCGCCGTGGTGCAGGGCAGCGGCACGCTGCAGCACACGCTGGAGAAGGCCGGCGCCCGCGGAGCCGACTACGTGGTGGCCGCCACCAACATCGACGAGATCAACCTGCTGGCCTGCATGGCCGCCGAGCGCCTGGGCGTGAGCAACCGCATCGCCCGGATCCGCAGCGACGAGCTGGCCGAGGAGATCAAGCGCCTGGGCCAGGCCACCCTGACCGTCAACCCGGAGAAGGCGGCGGGCAAGGCGATCCTCGACCTGCTGCTGCACGCCTCCGTCCGCGACTACAGCGAATTCCTGGGCGGCCAGGTGCGGATGATCTCCCTGCCCGTGGAGGCCGGCGGACCGCTGGACGGGCGCAGCCTGCTCAAGCTGGCCCAGAAGTTCGACCGGGTGAGCTTCCGCATCGTGGCCCGGGTTTCGGGCGGCGTCACCTCCATTCCCGGCGGCGAGGACGTGCTGCGGGCCGGGGACACGGCCACCTTCGCCGTGCGCGCCCGGGACACCGTGGAGATCTTTCGCATGACCGGGATCCACGACGTGGCCAGCCGCCACGTGATGATCCTGGGCTCGACGCGCATCGCCGTGGCCGTGGCCGAGGACCTCCAGAAACTGGGCAGCATGAACGTCAAGCTGTTCACCACGGGCACGGACAACTGGATCTCCGACTACGACCTGGCCGAGCGCCTGCCGCGCATCGACATCTTCGCCGCCGACGGCAAGGAGATCGACACCATGGCCCAGCACGCCCTGGGCGACATGGACGTGATGCTCAGCCTGACGGGCGACGAGGAGAACAACATCATCACCTGCCTGGTGGCCAAGCACCTGGGCGTGAAGCGGACCATCACGCTGGTGCGGCGCGCGGACTACATGCCCATTGTCAAGACCATCGGCCTGGACGTGGGCATCAACGAGCGGCTGATCGCCGCCCAGGAGATCCTGCGCTACATCCGGGTGGGCCAGCTGCAGCAGCGCCAGACGCTGCCGGGCACGGGCGCCCTGGTGGCCACCTTCCGCGTCGATCCGGCCGGCCCCCTGGCGGGCCGGGCCGTCGCCCAGCTGCGCTTCCCCGAGCACTGCCTGCTGGCGGGCGTGCAGCGCCGCGGCGCGGCCTTCGTCCCCCAGGGCAAGGACGTGCTGGAGGGCGGCGATCAGGTGATCGTGGTCACCCTGGAGGAGCGGTTGAATGTGCTGGAAGCCTTCTTCGGTTAAGCCCGCCGCCGGCGGATCCCCGGCCGGCCGAGAGGACGGGAGTCCCCGCGCATGAACCCCTTCCGGATCAGCCGCGTGCTGGGCTGGGTGCTGATCAGCCTGGGCGGCCTGATGCTCTTCCCCCTGCTGGTCAGCCTGGCCTATCCCGGCGAGGGCGACCGTCCGGCCCTGCTGGGCAGCGCGCTGCTCACGGCGGCGACGGGGGGACTGGCCGTGCTGGTGGCGCTGCGGCGGGGCCACGGCGAGCTCAGCAGCCGCGAGAGCTTCGTGGTGGTGGCCTTCAGCTGGCTGCTGATGGCGCTGTTCGGCACCCTGCCCTTCCTGCTCTCCGGCCAGATTCCCCATTTCGTGGACGCGCTGTTCGAGTCCATGAGCGGCTTCACCACCACCGGGGCCAGCATCCTGGGCCACCCGGAGGGCCTGACCCACGGCGTGGGCATGTGGCGCTGCTTCACACACTGGATCGGCGGGCTGGGGATCGTGCTGTTCACGCTGATCCTGCTGCCCATGCTGGGGGCCGGCGGGCTGTCGCTGTTCCGCGCCGAGGCCACGGGGCCCATCGCGGAGAAGCTGACGCCGCGCCTCAAGGACACGGCGCGCATCCTCTACCTGATCTACATCCTGCTCACCGTGGCCTGCGCCCTGCTGCTCTGGGCCTTCGGGATGGACTTCTACGACAGCTGGGCCCACAGTTTCGGCACCATCGCGACCGGCGGCTTCTCCACCAAGGACACGTCCATCGCCTGGTACGCCAGCCCGGCCATCCACATCACGATCACGGCCTTCATGGTGCTCTCGGGGATCAACTTCGCCCTCTACCACCTGCTGGTGCGGCGCCGGGACTGGCGCGGCGTGCTGGGGGACTCGGATCTGCGCCTCTACCTGACCCTGTTCTTCGGCTTCAGCCTGGCCATCGCGCTGGTGCTGGTCCTGCAGCAGGGTTGGAGCGTGGGCCACGCCCTGCTGGGATCGGCGTTCCAGGTGGGCTCGCTGATGACCTGCACGGGCTTCGCCACGGAGAATTTCGACCTCTGGCCCAGCTTCGCGCGGATGTCCCTGGTGGGCCTGATGGTGGTGGGCGGGATGGCCGGCTCCACCGCGGGGGGCATCAAGACCGTGCGCTTCGGGATGATCCTGGCCATGCTGCGCCAGTCCCTGCGCCGGACCTTCCAGCCCCGCGCGGTCACGCCCATCCGCTTCAATCGGCGGGCGGTGAGCCCGGACCTGATGCTGGACGTGCTGGCCTGCGTGACCTTCTACTTCGCCACGTGGGGCGTGAGCAGCCTGCTGCTGGGCTGGATGGGCAGCCCCTTCGACGAGGCGGCGGCCGGCGTGGTGGCCTGCCTTTCCAACGCCGGACCGGGCCTGGGGCGCGTGGGGCCGGCGGGCAACTTCAGCTGCCTGAGCGACGCGGGCACCCTGCTGCTCACCGCCGACATGCTGCTGGGCCGGCTCGAGTTCCTCACCATCCTGGTGCTGTTCAGCCGCCACTTCTGGCGCCGCTGATCCGGCCGGCGCGGTTTGTTTACTTCATGCCACACGAACGGGAAGCGCCTGATGAAGCTGATGGGCCGACTCAACAAACTCCTCGCCGGACTGACCAGCCACCTGCAGGTGAAGCTCGTGCTGCTCCTGCTGGCGGGCGTGTGCTGGTTTTTCGTCCACACCAGCCAGGAGATGGAGATCGAGTTCTCCCTGCCGCTGGACGTGCAGCTGGAGCTGCCCTCCGGCCGCACCCTGGCGGAGAATCCGCCCAGCCACGTGCAGGTGCTGCTCAAGGGCCGCGGGCGCAACCTGCTGGTCTTCGCCCTGTTCGGCACAGGGCGCTGCGTGGTGGAGGGCGGCCGCGGCGGCGACAACGTTCCGCTCTCCGGCAAGCATCTGGAACTGGAAGGCGCGGTGGACTTGAGCGTGGTCTCGGTTTTCCCCGCCCTGCTGCGGCTGGACGTGGACCGGCTGGAGACCCGGCGCCTGCCTGTGCGGCTGGCCGGCAGCCTGGAGCCGGCGGAGGGCTTCGTGCTGACCGGCGACCCTGTCCTGGAGCCGGACGTGGTCAAGTTGACCGGTCCGCGCAGCGTGTTGGACACCCTGAGCTTCATCGAGACCGAGCCCGTGGACCTCAAGGGCCGCAAGCGCGACGTGGCCGAGGAGCTGGCCCTGGTGGCCCCCGCGCCCTCGGTGCAGCTGGATGTGGGCCACGTGCGGCTGAGCGCCACGCTGCAGCGCCGGGCGGAACGGCGCTACTCGGGCATCCCGCTGCGCGTGGTGGACCTGCCCGCGCCGCTCTCCGTGCGGCCGCGCAGTCTGGACCTGACCATCGTGGGCGGCGAAGAAGCGCTGGCCGGCCTGGAGAAGGAGCGCATCGTGGCCCTGCTGGAGGGCGCGCGCCTGCGGCCCGGCCAGACCCAGATGCCCTGCCGGATCATCCTGCCGCCGGGCTTCAGCTGGACCAACCCGGAACCGCCGCTCTTCCGCATCGTGGGCCGCCGCGCCCAGAAGGCCCCCGCAACCCAGCGCCGCGACAGCCTGGAAGGCGCCGCGCCGCCGCCCGCGCCATGATCCTGCTGGGCATCGAGAGCAGCTGCGACGAGAGCGCGGCCGCGGTGATCGACGGCCAGCAGGTCCGCTCCAGCGTGGTCTCCACCCAATTGATCCACACCCAGTGGGGCGGCGTCGTGCCGGAGCTGGCCAGCCGCGAGCACCTGCGCGTGGTGCCCGCCGTGGTGCGCCGGGCCCTGGCTGAGGCGGGTCTGGAGGTCGGGGAGTTGGAAGGCGTGGCCGCCACCCGCGGTCCGGGCTTGCCGGGCAGCCTGCTGGTGGGCTTCCACTTCGCCAAGGCCCTGGCCTATGCCCGCCACCTGCCCTTCCTGGGCGTGAATCACATGGAAGGGCACATCTACGCCAACTTCGTGGGGGAGGAGGAGCCGGCCCTGCCCGCGCTGGTGCTGGTGATCTCCGGCGGTCACACCCAATTGGTGGAGATGTCCGGCCCGCGCCGCTTCCGCATCGTGGGCCAAACCCTGGACGACGCGGCGGGCGAGGCCTTCGACAAGGTCGCCAAGCTGTTGGGCCTGGGCTGGCCGGGCGGACCGGCCATCGGCCGCGCGGCGGAGAGCGGGGATCCGGCCTTCCTGGACTACCCGCGGGCCCTGGCGGGCCGGGCGGGTCTGGACTTCAGCTTTTCCGGCCTCAAGACCGCCGTGCTGCATTCCCTGCGGGCCCAGAGCGGGGAGTGGCGGCAGGCGCACCTGGCGGACATCTGCGCCTCCTTCGAGCAGGCCGTCTGCGACCAGCTGGTCCACCGCACCCTGCGCGCCGCCCGGGAACTGGGCTCGCGGCAGCTGGTGCTGGCCGGCGGCGTGGCGGCCAACCGGCGGCTGCGCGCCCAGCTGGAGGCCGCCTGTGCCGACGCGGGCCTGGCGCTGGCCCTGCCGCCGCTGGCCTGGTGCACGGACAACGCCGTAATGATCGCCCGGGCCGCCCACGGCCGCCTGCTGCGCGGCGAGCGCAGCCCCCTGGACCTGGATGCCACCCCGCGCTTCGATCTGGAGCAGGCCTCCCGCGGCGCGGAAGAAAGCGACCCCGCATGACCGACCCCGCCCTGGATCTGGCCCGCTGGTGGCCCCTGCTGCTCTGGCCGGCCGCCGTCTGGTTCACCATCTGGAGCCTGCGCAGCACGCGCCCCGAGCCCGCGCCCCGGCTGGCCCGCTGGCTGGCGGGCTTGCGCGTGGCGCTCTGGACGGCCCTGCTCGTCCTGCTCTGCGGTCCGCGCCTGCGCTGGAGTCAGGTGGAGCGCCGGCCGGCGGAGCTGGCCGTGCTGCTGGACAACTCGGCCAGCCTGACTTTCCTGCAGGGCCGGCTAGACCATCGGGATTGGCTGCCCGGGCTGGGCGGCGCGCTGGACGGTATGGCCGTGCGCGTCTTCGCCTACGACGACGGCCTGCGTGAATTGGCCGGGGACCAGGAACCCGTCCTGCCCGGCGACGGGGTGGAGACGGACCTGGACGGCGCGCTGCAGGGCGTGGAGCGCGCGCTGCAAGGCCGGCATTGGACCGGACTGCTGTTGGTGGGCGACGGCAACCCCACGCGCGGCGCCTGGCCGCTGGAGCGGGTCCGCCGGCTGGAGACGCGGGTCTGGACCGCGGGGACCGGCCGCCGCACGCCTCGGGCGGATCTGGTGCTGCGCCACGTGGAGGCCAACGCCCACGCGCGGCTGGGCCGCGAGCAGCCGCTGGAGGTGGAGCTGGACGCGGCGGGTCTGGCCGGCCGCGCAGCCGAGCTGGTGTTGCGCGAGGAAGGCCGCGAGCAGCTGCGCCGGCGCGTGACGCTGCCGGCGGAGGGCGCGCCCCTGCGCGTGGAACTGGGCTGGACGCCCCGCCAGGCGGGCAACCGCCTGCTGCAGGTGGAGGCCCTGCTGCTTGGCGGCGGCGAGGCCAGCGACCAGAACAACCGCCGCGCCCTCCAGGTGCGGGTGGAAGAGGCCCGGCTGCCCGTGCTGCTGCTGGCCGGCCGGCCCTCCCAGGATCTGGCCTTCCTGCGCACGGCCCTGGAGGCCCGCGCGGACATCGAGCTCAGTTTCGCCATGCCCGCCCGACCGGGCTCCGACCGGGCCGCCCTGCTGCGCGCCCTGGCCCAGACGCGCCTGCTGGTGCTGGTCCACTGGCCGCCCGCGGGCGGCGCCGACGAGCTGGGCCGCGCGCTGGCGGCCCGGGCCCGCCAGGTGCCCGTGCTCTGGCTGGACGGCCCGGGCAGCAGTCCGGAGGCCCTGCAGCCCGGCCTGGCGCGGGCGCTCGGTCCGCCGGATCCGGGACCGGAGGAGGGCGTGCGCGCGCTGCAGGTCCACCCCCTGCTGGGGCCGGAGGAGCGGTTGGACGAGTTGCAGGCGCTGCTGGGCGAACTGCCGCCCCTGCAGGCCACGCGCCGTGGCGGCGGACAGACGGGAGCCCGCGTGCTGCTTGAGGGCCGCGAGACGGGTCGGCCCCTGCTACTGGTGGAGGAGCAGGCCGGCCTGCGCCGGGTCTGGCTGCCGCTCACGGGCCTCTGGCGCTGGGGCGTGGGCAGCCAGCTCTCGCTGGGCGAGAACCACCGGGCGCGGGATCTGGCGGGCCGGCTGGTGGACTGGCTGCTGGCCGCGCCGGGCCAGGGCCTGCTGCAGGTGCGCCCCGACCGCGAGAGCCTGCCGGCGGGCGCCCCGCTGAACTTCCAGGCGCGGCTGCGCGAGGAGACGGGCGAGCCGCGCGACGGGGCCACGCTGGAACTGGATCTGCAGGGGCCGGACAGCCTGGCGCGCCGGCTGGTGCTGGAGCCCCGGGGCCAGGGAACCTATGCGGGCGGCCTGCCCGCGCTGCCGGCCGGCGCCTGGAGCTGGCGGGCCACGGCCCGGCAGGGGGACCGGCCGCAGCTGGCGGACTCCGGCCGCGTGCTGGTGGAAGAGCGCTCCCCCGAGACCCTGGACGCAGCGCGCAACCAGCGCCTGCTCACCGAGCTGGCCCAGGCCGGGGGCGGGGCGGCGCTGGATCTGGACGCGCCCGCGGACCGGGCGCGTCTGGCGGACGGTTCGGCGCTGGACAGCCTGGAGCGGCGCCCACTGCTGGAGCGGGTGGGCCGCCAGTGGGAACTGGCGGGTCGAGGCTGGGTGCTGGCCGGGCTCCTGCTGCTGATCGCCGGCGAGTGGATCTGGCGGCGTCTGAGCGGCTTGCTCTGACGCCGGCTGAGCGGCCTGCTCTGACGCCGGCCGGGCGCACGTTCACACGGGACAATCCCGCAGGACAAGTGAGGATTTCATGTCGCCCCGCCGCTGGCAGCTGTTCGTGGAATTCCTGCGCCTGGGCGCCGTGGCCTTCGGCGGACCGGCCATGGTCGTGCACATCCGCCGCCTGGCCGTGGAGCGGCGGGGCTGGCTCAGCGAAGCCGAGTTTCGCGAGGGCGTGGCGCTGTGCCAAGCCATTCCCGGGGCCACGGCCATGCAGTGCGCGGCCTTCACCGGACTGCGCACGCGCGGGCTGACGGGAGCCCTCTGCGCCTTCGCAGGGTTTGTGCTGCCAGCCTTCCTGCTGATGCTGGTGCTCTCGCTGGGCTACGGGCAGGCCCTGGCCTTGCCGGCGGGCCTGGCCCTGTTGGCGGGGCTGCGCTGGGTGGTGGTGGCGCTGGTGGCCCACGCCGCCTGGATGCTGGGCCGCAGTCACCTGAAGTCGGTGCCCGATGCCTTGCTGGCCGCCGGCGCGGCCCTGCTGTTCTTCTTCAACCTGCACCCGCTGCTGATCCTGCTGCTCGCCGTGCTGGCGGGTTGGCTGCGCTCCCGCTACGACGACCCGACCGCACCCGTCCCCCCCGGCCCGGCCCGCCGCGCGCCCTGGCGTTCGCCCCTGCTCCTGGGCGCAACGGGCTTGCTCCTGATCGGCCTGCTGACCTGGACCCGGCCCCTCCTGGCGCAGCTGTTCGTCAGCATGGTCAAGGTGGACCTGGTGGCCTTCGGCGGCGGCTACGCGGCCCTGCCCCTGCTCTACCGCGAAGTGGTGGAGCTGCAGGGCTGGCTGCCGGCGCGCACCTTCCTGGACGGCATCACACTGGGTCAGGTGACGCCGGGTCCCATCGTGATCACGGCCACGTTCATCGGCCATCAGGTGGCCGGCTGGGCCGGGGCGCTGACCACCACGGCGGGCATCTTCCTGCCGTCCCTGTTCATGCTGACCCTGGCCGAACCCTGGTTCCAGCGCCTGAATCGACGGCCGGACTTCCGCCAGGTCACCCGCAGCCTGCTGTTGTCGTTTGCGGGTCTGCTGGCGGCGGTGACCTTGCGGTTCGCGCTGGAGACCCCCTGGACCTGGCCGGGCCGACTGCTGGCGCTGGCGGCGCTTGGGCTCCTACTGCGCAAGGTGGACGTGCATTGGGTGGTGCTGGGCGGCGGCCTGCTGTCCCTCTGGCTGGCGGCCTGAGCGGCGGGGTTCGTGTGACAGGGCGGGACGACGGGGCGGTTGGGCGCCCGGCTCCGCAGTCTTCATTTGCAGTGGCTGGGCACGCGCCCGCCGAGGGAGGTCGGATGATCAAGCGCGCGGGCGGGATGGCGCTGATCCTGCTGCTAATCGGCGTGACACAGGCACGTGCCGACGGGCTGGATTCCTTGCTGGCCGTGCAGCGCGGGCGCGCCGGCGGCCGGGCGGCGGAGCTGTTCGCGCCGCTTGAGCCCAGTTCCAGCCTGGGGGGCACGGCGCGTGACGACTATCGTTTTCTCCTGGCCCACCTGCCCCTCTCGGACCTGGCCGAGCTGGAGGCGGAGGACCTGCGCGAGAATGTGCGGTTGGCGCACCAGGCCCGGGAGCGCTTTCCCTGGGGCGCCCGGGTGCCGGCAGAGCTCTGGCGCCATTACGTGCTGCCGGCCCGTGTGTCACAGGAACCCTTCACGCGCTGGCGGGCCCGCTTCCTGGCGGAGCTGGCGCCGCGGCTGGAGGGGCTGGACATGGGCGCTGCCGCCCTGGAGGTCAACCACTGGTGCCACGAGCAGGCCACCTACCGGCCCACGGACGGGCGCGACCAGGATCCGCTGACCACCTGCCGCGCGGGCTTCGGGCGCTGCGAGGAGGAGATGATCCTGGCCATCGCCGCGCTGCGCAGCGTGGGCATTCCCGCCCGGCAGTGCTACACGCCCTACTGGGCCCACTCGGACGACAACCACGCCTGGGTGGAGGTCTGGACGGACGGCGCCTGGTCCTTCTTCGGGGCCTGCGAGCCCGCGCCGGAGCTGGGCCAGGCCTGGTTCACGGGTCCCGCCCGGCGGGCCATGCTGGTGGTCAGCCAGGCCTACGGCGCCATGGAAAGGACCGGCGAACCCATTCTACGCCGGGAGGGCCGTTCCACCAGCGTCAACTCCACGGCGGTCTATGGACCGGTGAAGACCCTGCGCCTGCAGGTGACCGACGCCAAGGGCCGGCCGCAGCCCGGGCAGCGCGTGATCTTCCACCTCTACAACTACGGCGGTTGGATGCCCGCGCTGGTGCAAACCACAGACGAGCAAGGACGGCTGGAACTGGTCTGCGGGCGCGGCAGCTGGCTGGTGAGCGCCGGGTCCAAGGGACTGGCGGGTCTCCTGCACGTGGAACCCGCCCAGACCGAGGCCCGGCTGGTGCTGGGCGCGCGGACTGATTGGACGGGACCCGCCCGCGTGGACTATGCGCCGCCGCCGCCCGCGCCGGAACCCGAGCCCGCCGCGGGCCTGGTCTTCGCCGAGGGGGTGGCCCGCGGGCTGGTGGACACGGCCGCCGTGCGACGGGCCGATCAGGTCTTCCAACAACGCCTGCAGCAGGAGGACTCGCTGCGCGAGGCGCGGGTCTGGTCACGCGGCCCCTGCACGCCCCTGGATGCCGCCGGAGTGGCGGCGCCGGACAGCCTGGGGCTGCGGCCACTGCTGGAGAGCTCGGCGACGCTGGGCGCGGAACCCGGCGCGGTCTGGACGCAGCTACTCAGCGCGCGGGGCAACGCCGGGGTCTGGCTGGACTTCCTGGCCGGCCGGTTGCGGAGCGCCGGCCCGGCCAGTGGCGGGGTGCCGGACAGCGTCTGGAGCCGGCTGGAGCCTGCGGCACTCCGGCGGCGCTTGGACGTGCTGGAGGCCTGTTCCGACAAGGATCGGGTGGAGATCGGCGGGGCGACCCTGTGCGAGCTGGAATCCGCGCTGGCCCGACTGGACACCCCCGCTGCCGGCGACAGTCTGGGCCGGGCGCGCTGGCTGGAACATGTTGTGGCGCCGCGGGTGGACGGGGAGGCCTGTCGTCCCTGGCGCGCTGATCTGACAGAGTTCCTGGAGCGCCACCCGCGGCTGCGGGACTCGCGTGGGGACAAGGCTCTGCTGCGCTGGATCCGGCGCGAGCTGCGGCGGGAACCGGATCGCGACCGGCTGGGCGCGCCCCTGACGCCGGCCCAGGTGCTGGAATTGGGCGGCGGCACGGCCGAGGATCTGGAGCGCTTTTACCTGGGTTGCTGCCGCGTGCGCGGCCGGGTCGCCCGGACGAATCCGCTCTCCGGCCGGCTGGAGCGCTGGGAGGCGGGCGCCTGGCACTCTGTGCGCCTGTTCCGCCCGGCGGGTCCGACCCGGGCCTCGGCCAGCGGCCACTTGAGTCTGGCGGCGGCCGACAGCCTCTCCATGCAGGCCCGCTGCCTGAAGGACTGGTGCCTGCTGCGCTGGGACGTGGACCACTTGGAAGCCCTGGACCTGGGCTGGCAGCAGCCCCTCTCCCACCTCGAGTTTCCGCTGGAGCTGCCGGCCGGCCGCTACGTGCTCTGCACGGGTCGCCGCCGGGAGGACGGCTCGGCCCCCGTCCACATGCAGTGGTTGGAGATCAAGCCGGGCACAACGCTGGAGGCGGAGCTGCGACTGGATCCCTGAGGCAAGGCGCCAGACCGGTGCCAGGTCGGAGCCAGGTCGGTGCCAGGCCGGAGCCAGGCCAGTGCCAGACCGGTGCCAAGTCGGTGCCAGGCGGGTGCCAGGTCGGTGCCAGGCCGGTGCCAGGCCGGAGCCAGGTCGGTGCCAGGCCGGTGCCAGGCCGGTGCCTGGCACCTTGTCCACAGTTTGGTTCCCTGCCCCCAGATTTCGCCAAGCGCTGTCAGCCGGGTTGGACGCGAAGGGGGGAGTCGACGTCAGACCATGATTGGACCGGAACCCATGAAGCAAGAGATCGAGCGCCGCTTCCTCGTCGCGGACCCCGCCGCCCTGGGCGATTGGCCCGCTCAGCGGCTGGTGCAGGGCTATCTGAGCCGCGACCCCGGGCGCACGGTGCGACTTCGCTTGTCTACCGATGAGCAGGGATGCGAGCGCGGCTGGCTGACGGTGAAGGGGCCCACCCGGCTGGAGGCCGGCGCCTGCGTGCGGACGGAGTGGGAAGTGGAGTTGCCGCCCGCCGAAGTCCGCGCGGGCCTGGCGCTCTGCCTGCCGAGCCTGCTGGAGAAAACCCGTCTGCGCGTGGAGCACGCCGGGCATGTCTGGGAAGTGGACGTCTTCCAAGGGGCCAACGCCGGTCTGGTGCTGGCCGAAATCGAGCTGGAGGGTCCGGACGAGTCCTTTGCCACGCCACCCTGGCTGGGGGAGGAGATCAGCGCGGACCCCCGCTACAGCAACGCCTGCCTGTCGGACACACCCTGGAACCGCTGGTAGCTCGCCGCCGACCGTCCCTTCAGTACCCCACGCCGGCAATCCCAACGATCAGACTGATGAAGGTCAAGGTCACCACGATCATCAGGATCAGCCACGTTCCACCCAGGACCGTCAGCCCCGTGGCGAGGGCCGTTTGGTTTTTGGGCCGCAGGGTGGGCACGCCGGGCAGGCGCTCGGGCGTGTCCGTCATGGCGTAGCGCACCGAATCCAGCGGCACGCTGCGCGGCTGTTGCCCGATCAGGGCGTGCTTGGGCGTGAAGCACCACGCGTTTCCGCTCAGCCGGGCGGCGGCCTTGCCACGAGATCCGGGCTGGGCAGGGCGGGTCACCTCCCACCAGGTGTAGACCAGCACGCTGCCGTCCTTCAATCCCAGGCACATGTAGCGGGACCAGGTCGGCTGTCCCGCCGGCGGTGGGACCGGATCCTGGGCCGGTTGGGCCGGGCCGGCACAGGCCAGTCCCAGGACCAACAACAGTCGGGCCCCGCGGCGACTTCGTGGAGAGCCGTTCATGATTCCTCAGCAGTGCCGCGACCGGCCCGCGCCCCGCTTGGGTGCGGATCGGTGGTGCGATTTCGTCTGCGGCAAACTGGTAAACCCACGGCAACCGGCCCGGGAAATCTGGATCGGTCGGGCCAGTCTTGGCACGCTTCCTGCAAAGCTGCTCTCCCGATTGCCATGGGGATAGGTCAAAGGGTTGAAGGTCAAACACTTTCTCCCGTAGTCTTCCCTGGTTTGACAAGCGCCCACTGGACGCTCCCAGGTTTGGGAAGTCCATCCATTTTTTGGAGGTACGCCGCATGAGTTCCGGCGTGGAAAAGCTGAGGGCCCTGCGCCGTCAGGCCCAGCTCGGGGGTGGCGAGAAGCGAATCGAGGCCCAGCATGCCAAGGGCAAGTTGACGGCCCGCGAACGCGTGCTGCGGCTGCTGGACGACGGGAGCTTCGAGGAGTACGACATGTTCAAGCAGCATCGCTGCACGAACTTCGGCCTCGAAAAGCAGCAGTTCCTGGGCGATGGCGTGGTCACCGGTTCGGGCACCATCGACGGCCGGCTGGTCTTCGTGTTCAGCCAGGACTTCACGGTGCTGGGCGGCAGCCTGTCCGAGACCTACGCAGAGAAGATCTGCAAGGTGATGGACATGGCCATGAAGATGGGCGCGCCGATCATCGGGCTCAACGATTCCGGCGGCGCGCGCATCCACGAGGGCATCGAGAGCCTGGCGGCCTACGCCGAGATCTTCCAGCGCAACGTGATGGCCTCGGGCGTGATTCCGCAGCTCTCCGCCATCATGGGCCCCTGCGCCGGCGGCGCGGTCTACAGCCCGGCGCTGACGGACGTGATCATCATGGTGAAGAACACCTCCACCATGTACGTCACCGGCCCCAAGGTGGTCAAGTCGGTGACCGGCGAGGAGCTGAGCGACGAGGAGTTGGGCGGCGCGATGGTCCACGTGGGCAAAAGCGGCGTCGTGCACTATGCCGCGGAGGACGAGGAGGAGTGCCTGGTCCTGCTGCGCAAGCTGCTCTCCTACCTGCCCCAGAACAACATGGAAGAACCGCCCAGCCTGCCCTGCCGCGATCCCTACGACCGCGAGTGCCCGCTGCTGGACACGATCATCCCGGAGAGCTCGAGCAAGGCCTATGACATGAAAGAGGTCATCCTGGAGATCCTGGATGACAACGAATTCCTCGAGCAGCAGCGCTACTTCGCCCCCAACATCATCACGGGTTTCGGCCGCCTGAACGGCCGCAGCGTGGGCATCGTGGCCAATCAGCCCAGCTACCTGGCGGGCGTGCTGGACATCAACTCGTCCAACAAGGCCGCGCGCTTCGTGCGCCTCTGCGACGCCTTCAACGTGCCCATCGTCACCCTGGTGGACGTGCCGGGCTTCCTGCCGGGCAGCGCCCAGGAGTACGGCGGCATCATCCGCCACGGCGCCAAGCTGCTCTACGCCTACTGCGAGGCCACGGTGCCGAAGATCACGCTGATCACGCGCAAGGCCTACGGCGGCGCCTACGACGTGATGGCCTCCAAGCACATCCGCGGCGACATCAACTACGCCTGGCCCACGGCGGAGATCGCCGTGATGGGCGGCAAGGGCGCCGTGCAGATCCTCTACGCCCGGGAAGCCGCCGCCGCGGAGGACCCCAAGGCCTTCCTGGCGGAGAAGGAGAAGGAGTACACCGAGACCTTCGCCAATCCCTACGTGGCGGCCTCGCGCGGCTATCTGGACGACATCATCATCCCGTCGCGGACCCGCTTCCGGCTGATCCGGGCCCTGGAGATGTGCGCGTCCAAGAAGGACGGCAATCCGCCCAAGAAGCACGGCAACATTCCGCTCTAGGAGGCCACATGGACACCCAAACATCCACCGCGGTGAGCGCGTTGGTCATGGGCATGGGAACGGTCTTCGTGGGCCTGGCCCTGTTGCAGATGGCCATGTACTTCAGCGCCTGGGCCAACAACCGCAAGGTGCCCGTTGCGGCCGCCTCCGTCACTCCGGCGGTGGAGCTGGGCACCCTGATCCAGCCGGCCAGCGAGCCGGGCCTGCAGGTGCTGGACGCCGACGGCAATCCTGTCTCGGGTGAATTGCTGGTCGCCATCGCCCTGGCCATCCACCTGGACAGCCACGCCCTGGAAGAGCTGGAGGCCCAGCGCCTCACCTGGACCGCCATGTTCAAGCCCTTCAGCCCGTGGGTGATGGACGGCAAGACCAGCCTGCACACGCGCAGGATCCGCTGGCGGGCCACGGCCGCCACGGGCACCATCGTCCGCGACCGATCCAACCGGAGCTAGGAGAGAGTTATGGCACGCACCTACAAACTCCGTCTGCAGGGCAATTCCTACGACGTGAAGATCCTGCGCCACGACGACGAGAGCGCCCGACTGCTGGTCAACGGCTCCGAATACAGCGTGGAGATCCTGCGGGAAGAAGGCCAGGCCAGCAAGACGCCGCGCCTGGAGCGCACGCGGGTGATCCCGGAGACCCTGGCCAAGCCCCAGGTCACGGAAAAGCCCGGCGCCGCCATCGGCGTGGGCCTGGTGAAGTCGCCCCTGCCGGGCATCGTCCTCAAGCTGCACGTGCGGGTGGGGGACAAGGTCCAGGCGGGCCAGTCCATCATGGTCATGGAGGCCATGAAAATGGAGAACGAGATTCGCTGCGCCATCAGCGGCACTGTCCAGGAGCTGCGGGTGAAGGAAGGCGACTCGGTGCTGGAGAGCGACGTGCTGGCGGTGATTCAACAGGCCTAGCCTGCGCCAGCCCCTACGGGAGCGTACATGGAAACGATACTGGAGTTCTGGAGCTTCACGGGCTTCGCCAACGGCATCCTGGGCAACTACCTGATGATCGCCGTGGGCCTGCTCTACATCTGGCTGGCCGTCTACAAGGACTTTGAACCGCTGCTGCTGGTGCCCATCGGCTTCGGCATCGTCATCGGCAACATCCCCTTCCTGCCCGGGGACGGCATCGGCATCTACGAGAGCGGCAGCGTGCTGAACATGTTGTACCAGGGCGTCAGCAAGGGCATTTATCCGCCGCTGATCTTCCTGGGCATCGGCGCCATGACCGACTTCAGCGCGCTGATCTCGAATCCCAAGCTCGTGCTGCTGGGCGCGGCCGCGCAGCTGGGCATCTTCGCCACCTTCTTCGCCGCGCTGCACTTCGGCTTCGATTTCAAGGAGGCCGCCGCCATCGGGATCATCGGCGGCGCCGACGGTCCCACGGCCATTTTCTCCGCCAGTCGGATGGCCCCGCATCTGCTGGGGGCCATCGCCATCGCGGCCTACAGCTACATGGCGCTGGTGCCGGTGATCCAACCACCGGTGATGCGCCTGCTCACCAGCAAGGCCGAGCGCTGCATCCACATGAAGCCCAGCCGGGCGGTGAGCAAGCGCGAAAAAGTGCTCTTCCCGATTTTCGGCTTCATCGTCACCTGTTTCCTGGCGCCGGCGGCGCTGGTGCTGCTGGGCATGCTCTTCTTTGGCAACCTGCTGAAAGAGAGCGGCGTCACGGCGCGCCTGGCCACCACGGCCCGCACCTCGCTGATCGACATCGTGACCATCCTGCTGGGCATGTGCGTGGGCGCCTCCACCCAGGCTCAGACCTTTCTGACGCCCAAATCCATCGGGATCTTTTTCCTGGGGGCCGCCAGCTTCGTGGTGGCCACGGCGGGCGGCGTGGGCTTTGCGAAGCTCATGAACCTGTTCCTCAGCAAGGAGGATCGGGTGAACCCGCTGATCGGCGCCGCCGGCGTGAGCGCGGTACCCATCGCCGCCCACGTGGCGCACAAGGTGGGGCAGGACGCCGATCCCACGAACTACCTGCTGATGCATGCCATGGGGCCCAACGTGGCGGGCGTGATCGGCTCCGCCATTGCGGCAGGTGTGATGCTGGCCATGTTTGGTTGATGGCGGAGGCGCCGGCTCCGCCATCGCGGCAGGTGTGATGCTGGCCATGTTTGGTTGATTTGGCTGGACAGTTGGACCGAACTCAGGGCCGGGCGCGCAGCATCCGGCCCTGTTTCTTGACAGAACAGCCGGTGTGGTGCCAGGCCGGTGCCAGACCGGTGCCAGGTCGGTGCCAGGTCGGTGCCAGGTCGGTGCCAAGTCGGTGCCAGGTCGGTGCCAGGTCGGTGCCAGGTCGGTGCCAGGTCGGTGCCAGGTCGGTGCCAGGCCGGTGCCAGGCCGGTGCCAGGTCGGTGCCAGGCCGGTGCCAGGCCGGTGCCAGGTCGGTGCCAGGTCGGTGCCAGGCCGGTGCCAGGCCGGTGCCAGGCACCTACTCCCGGTCATCCAGATGGCAATCCCCTTGCGGGCAGGGATTGACCTCCACCACCACGTGGGCCAGACGGCTCAAGCCATCCAGGCGTGCCTTGTACTCCGCCGGGCTGCGGGGCTGGTCGGCCACCACCGAAAGCACGGCGGAGAGCTGCTCGGGTCCCACCCGCCAGAGATGCAGATCCGCCAGGCGCGTGTCGCCGTCCGCCTCGATGCGGGCCCGCACGGCTTCGCGCAGATCGGGCGAGACGCCGCCGTCCAGCAGGATCTCCCCGGTCTCGCGCAGCAGGCCGATGGACCAGCGCAGGATCAAGCCCGCCCCGGCCAGGCCCATCAGCGGATCCAGCCAGACCCAACCCCGGCCGCGGGCCAGCAACAGGGCGCCGATGGCCAAGAGCGAGGTGAGGGCGTCGGCGGCCACGTGCAGGGTCGCCGCCCGCAGGTTGTGGTCCTTCCCGTGGGCGTGGGAATGGGCGTGCCCGTGATCGTGATGGTGATCGTGGGAGTGGTCGGGCGCGGCGTCCTCCGCCGTGTGCAGCATCCAGCCGCTGAGCAGGTTCACGGCCAGCCCCAGCGCGGCCACCCAGAGGGCTTCGCTGTAGTGGATCTGCCGGGGATCGGCCAGCCGCAGGATGGACTCCAGCGCCATCATCAGCGCCGCCGCGGCCAGGGCCACGGCGCTGGCGAAGCCGCCCAGCACGCCCACCTTGCCCGTGCCGAAGGTGAAGCGCGGATCGTCGGCGTGCCGCTCGGCGAAGCGGTAGGCGGCCAGCGCGATCCCGAAGGCCGCCACGTGTGTGGCCATGTGCCAGCCGTCCGCCAGCAGGGCCATGCTGCCCGTCCAGCTGCCCACCAGGATCTCGCCCACCATCATGGCGGCCGAGAGCAGGATGACCTGGAAGGTCCGGCGCCGGGCCCGGCTCTGGTCCACGTGGTAGCGATGCTCGTGACGCAGGTGCTGCAGGGACGGTCCGTGCATGGGCTCTCCCGATTCCAGTTGCGGACGACCCGGGCGGGGCGTCCAGCCGCCAATATGCCAGTTTTGTCCAGTCGGAAATTGTCTCACGGATTGGGAGGACAGGTGATGAACCGGGTGTTTGTAGCGGCGGTCTGTGTGGTGGGCGCGGCCCGCCTGGCATTGGCGGAACCCTTCCAACTGGCCGTCTGGGATCCCGTGCAGCTGCGGCCCGCCGCGGCGGACATCGAGGGCCTGCGGCTGAGCCTGTTCTACGGGCGCAATCACGATCTGCTGGGCCTGGACGCCGGGCTGGTCAACCGGCTGGACGGCTCCGGCACGGGCATCCAGTACGGCGCGGCCAACCACGTGGCCGGCTCCTTCACGGGTCTGCAGGAGGCCTGGCTCTATTCGGCCACCGAGGGCTCGCTGACGGGCATCCAGTCGGCCTGCCTGACCCGCTGCGGCTCCCTGACCGGCATCGAGTTGGGCGTGGTGAATTGGGCAGGGTCCGTCCAGGGCCTCCAACTGGGACTCTACAATCGCTGTTCGGGCCTGCACGGCCTGCAGATCGGGCTGCTCAACCATGACGCCTCCGACTCGCGGCTGCCCATTCTGCCGCTACTGCGCTGGGGCCGCTGAAGCTGGACCCCGGCGCCGCCGATAGGAGGGAGCCTGTCCCGGGAGCGCGTCATCGTCCCGGCAGGCCGGGTCTCTCGCTTGGGGAAGGCACATGTCCCAGCTGCGCCAGCTGTCCGTGACGGAGCTTCAGGTGGGGCAGTACATCATCCTGCCCCCGCCCTGGCACAAGCACCCCTTCCTGCGCAGCCGCTTCCGCCTGGAGGACCTGCACGACGTGGAGGAACTGGCCCGGGCCGGCATTCTGCGCGTCACCGTGGACGAAGGGCGCAGCCGCGTGGCGCCCGTTCCGCCCGCCGCCCCGGCGGCCCGGCGCGTGGAGCCGCCGCCCCCCGCCCGCTGGAACCAGGAGGAGCTGGTGACGCCCGCCCTGCGGGAGTTGATCCACGATCCGTACCTGAGTGCGCCGGCCAAGGCCCGGCTTCTGCACGCGGCCACCGCGGACATGCTGGGCCGGCTCATGCGTCAGCCCTCGCTGGAGCGCGTGCAGGAGTTCAAGCAGGGGTTGACGGAGCTGGTGGACCAGGTGCTGAGCAACGACGCCCTGGCCAGCGGACTGCTGCGTCTCACGGCCCACGACGTCTACACCTGGGGCCACTCGGTCAACGTGGGCCTGCTTTCGTTGCTGCTGGCCCGCAACCACTATCGCCACTCCGACGCCCACGACCTGCACGAGCTGGCCGCGGGCTTCTTCCTCCACGACATCGGCAAGGTTTTCGTCAATCCCGCCCTGCTCAACAAGCGCGGGCGTTTCACGGAGGCCGAGCGCCTGGAGATGCGCGCCCATCCCGCTCTGGGCCTGCAGCTGGTGCAGGAGAGCGGCAGCCTGGACCCGGCCGTGGCCTCCATCGTGGGCCAGCACCACGAGCGCGTGGGGGGCGGCGGCTATCCGCACGGCCTGGAGGGCGGCGAGATCCATCCCTATGCCCAGATCTGCGCCCTTGCGGACGTCTACGACGCCCTCACCAGCGTGCGCTCCTACAAGACCAGCCTGGGCGCCTTCGAAGCCCTGCGGGTCATCCGGCGTGAGATGGTGACAGACCTGAACTTCCCGCTCTTCGAAGGGCTGGTGCGCCTGCTCTACGAGTAGCCCGCAACACGCCCGGCGCATTCCGCACAACAGAAGCGCCCCGACGGTGACCGCCGGGGCGCCTTGCGTGTTGGAGTGACGACTTACTTGGTGAGCAGCATCCGGCGCGTCTGGCGACCCTGCTCGGTGCTCAGCGTGTAGAGGTACAAGCCGCTGGGCAGGGCCGAGGCGTCGAACTGCACCTCGTGCAGGCCGCGCTCCGCCGGACCGTTCCAGAGGGTGGCCACCTGCTCGCCGGCCAAGTTGTGCACGACCAGCTCCACCTGTCCGGTGGTCTCCAGCGTGAAGGAGAGCGTGGTGACCGGGTTGAAGGGATTGGGGTAGGCCGCGCCCAGGCCGAAGGCCAGCGCCTGCTCCTCGGCGCCCACCACCTCGCAGCAGGGCACGTAGACTTCGCCCGTGACGGAGTTGGGCGGGCAGTCGGCGGACATCACCTCGATCAGGAAGGGAATGCTGCGGTCGCAGGGATTGCCCAAGGCCGTCAGCGAGAAGGATGCGGCGCCCGTCTGGCCCGGGGCCAGGTCGCCGATGAACACGGGGCCGCCGCCGATCAGGCCCGCACCCGCGGTGAGCACGGCATGCACGTCGTGACACACGTCGCCGCCCGTGTTGGTGACCAGCAGGTTCACGTCGAAGGGATTGGGCGTCAGCTCGCCGTTGTCGCAGGAGAGGGCCGTGTTGCCGCCCAGGTTGAGGGAGAGCTCGCCCGGCACCACCTGCACGTCGCAGGTGCCGTAGTAGGTCTGGTAGTGGCGGGTCTGGAAGGGCTGCAGGACGCCCGCCTCCCACCAGAGCAGGCAGCCGCTGTCGCCGTAGGGCAGGCCGCTGCAGACGTAGTTGAAGGCGGCGTTGTAGAAGGAACCCCACTGGCCGAAGGCCGCGCGGTCCGGCAGGGTGGCGCCGAAACCGCTCAGGATGCCGCAGCCCACCAGGTCATCGGGTCCCTGGGTCGGGCCCACTTCGAAGGCCTGCCAGATGTTGGGCACCGTGCCGGTCTCGAAGCAGGTCTCCACCGCCGTGTAGCCGTAGCTGGTGGACAGGGGCGCCGCGTCGTTGGCGTCCACCATGGTGTCCATCTCCAGCAGCAGGCTCACTTCGTGATACGTGGCGTCGCCCAGGATGTCGTACTCGATGCGCACGGTACCCGAGCCGGCCACCACCGTGGGGGTGACGGTCTGGATCAGGGTGACTCCGCCCGCGCCGTACTGGGTGACGATGGCCGCTCCCACGGCCGCGGGTCCCGCCAGCAGCGTCAGCGGCGCATCGTAGGTGCCACTCATGGAGGGGCCCTGGCCGTAGACCACGCCGTCCACCTTCAGGCGCGTGTAACTGGTGACCGGGTCGGCGTCGTTGTGGCCGTAGAGCAGGCGTTCGCCGGCCGCGGTGCCGATGGTGAAGCGGCCCTCGTAACTGCTGCCCGCATCGCTGACGTTGACGGTCACGATGCCGTTGCTGGAGGAGAGATAGGCGCGCGAGGTGGACTCGGGCAGCAGCTCTTGCTTGCGCGCGGCTTCGTCGGTGGCCAGTGCCGCCAGGGTGCAACCCAGCAGCAGGTACAGGTTGAGTGCGAGTTTCATGTGGTGTCCTTCTTTCGTTTGGGGGCTGTGTGTGGTGGACCGGGCTTCAGGGCACGAAGACCCGGTTGCCGGGGAAACCCGCAAGGGGCGGGCCAAGATTCGAACTGCGGCGGTCCGATTCAACGGGCGGCAAGCTGGGCTAAAGGGGGCAAAAACAGAACCATTTGGTTGCCAGGCGGGACCGGCCGCGGGCGGAGCGCCGGGAGCTTGTGCAGGAATGGTCAGGCGTCGTCCAAATTCCGACAGGTTGGTGGTAGAAAAACCAAGCCCCGCGGAGTGCGGGGCTTGGAGGGTAACTGGCTGCGAGGGGGCGTTACTTGCTGAGCACCAGCTTGCGCGTCTGGCTGCCCTGCTCCGTGGTCAGCGTGTAGAGGTAGAGTCCGCTGGGCAGGGCCGCGCCGTCGAAGGACACCTCGTGGGTGCCGCGCTCGGCCAGGCCCTGGAACAGGATGGCCACGCGCTGACCCGTCAGATTGTGGACGACCAGCTCCGCCTGGCCCGTCTCGGCCATGACGAAGGGCAGGGTGGTGACGGGGTTGAAGGGATTGGGATAGGCCGCGCCCAGTTCGAAGGACGCCGTCTGCTCCTGGGCGCCCACCGTGCCGTCGCAGCCCTCCACCGTGACCGTCCCGCTGAAGATCAGCCCGCTCGGGCCGCCCACGTCGCTGGACAGGATATAGAGCGTGTTCACGCCGGGCAGCACCAGCCCGCTGACATTCAAGCCCAGCAGGTCGGTCTGGGCGCCGTAGTTGCCGCCGATGGTGCCGGGGAGCGCCGTGCCATTGAGGTAGAGGCCCTCGTTGACCAGGGCCCAGGACTCGCCGATCCAGTTGTCCGAGGCGAAGTGGAAGTCGAGGCTGGCCGAGCGGACACAGGAGGCATGGACTTCGAAGTTGATGGCGTAGAGGCAGGTGCTGCCGCTGTAGGGATCCAGGGTGTCGTTGACCCACTGGGCCAGCGGATCGGCCGGGAGGGAGGGAATCCAGACGCTGATGACGGCGGGCAGGATGCCGGCCGGGGGACCGCCCTGGGCCGCGGTGAACTGGGCCGGCACCAGGGGCACGCCGAACTCGGCCTCCGCCGGTCCAGCCAGATAGGTGAGCTGGGTATCGTAGCCGCCGGCGGGGCCGTTGCCGCTGCGCAGGGTGAAGACTTCCACGGCCCACGAGGACGGGGCGCTGACGGCCAGCAGGCCGCCGGCCAGGACGAGATGCAAGTTCAAGCGGTTCATCCGAAGGACTCCTTCTGCGGGGCGGGCCCGCGCTGTGTGTGGTGGTTCAAATCAGGTTCCAGGCACTGGAGGTCGGCGTTGCACCGACTGGAGGAAGGACGGGTCTGCCGCCGGGACATCCAATAGAATGGACTGTTCAATTTCAAACTCCTTTGTGAAGGTATGAGAACAGGCCGCGGCCGCTTCCCAGCCCGCTCGGGGGTGGAAAGGGGCGGGCGGAGGGCATGAAAAAGCGCCCCGGCGGTCAGGCCGGGGCGCTCAGGGTCGAGCTGCTGAAGCCCGCGCCGGGGCTTACTTGGACAGGACCATTTTGCGGGTCTGGACGCCCTGCGCGCTGGTCAGCGTGTAGAGGTACAGGCCGCTGGGCAGCGCCGCGCCGTCGAAGACCACTTCATGCGTGCCGCGCTGGGCGGGTCCGTTCCACAGGGTGGCGACAGTCTCGCCGGCCAGGTTGTGCACGGTCAGCGTGGCCTGGCCCGTCTCCGCCATGCTGAAGGAGAGCGTGGTGACTGGGTTGAAGGGGTTCGGGTAGTTGGCGCCCAGGCCGAAGGCCACGGGCTGGTCCAGCGCGCCCACCTGCTCGCAGCAGGGGATGTAGAGCTCGCGGGAGATGCTGTTGGTCGGGCAGGTCTGGGAGAAGACCTCGATGTTGAAATAGCCGTAGCCGCCGCAATACTCGTCCAGGGCCGTCAGGAAGAAGCCCACCTGGACGGTCTGGTCGGGGGCGAGGTCGCCGATGGAGATCAGACCGCCGCCCGTCAGGCCGCCGGCGGCCGTCACGTTGGCCATCACGCCCGTGCAAGGCAGGTCGCCCGTGTTGGTGACCAGCAGGTTCACGTCGAAGGGGTTCGGGCTGAGTTCGCCGTCGTCGCAGGACAGGCCCTGGCTGCCGGTCAGGCTCAGGCTGAGGTCGCCGGGCTGGGTGTACTCGACGCAGGTGCCGTAGTAGGTCTGGAAGTGGTCCAGGGCGGCGGGCGCCAGATTGGGCGTGGACCACCAGAGCAGCACGGCGCTGTCGCCGTAGCCGACGGGCTCGCACTCATAGCCGAAGCCCGCGCCGTAGAAATTGCCCCAGCGGCCCACGGCGAAACGGTCCGGCAGCGTGGCGCCGAAGCCGTTCAAGATGCCGCAGCCCACCAGCAGGGAGGGATCCTGGTTCGGGCCTTCCTCGAAGGCCTGCCAGCTGTTGGGCACGTCGAGGCCCGTGAAGCAGGTCTCGATGGCCGCGTAGCCGGCGCTGGTGGAGATGGGGGCCGCGTCGTTCCAATTGACCATGGTGTCCATCTGCAGCAGGACACCCACGTCGTGGGCCACGCCGCCCAGGTTTTCCACGTCGAACTCGATGCGCACCGTGCCCTGGCCGCCCACGAGGACCGGGGTCAGGGTCTGGACCAGCCGGATGTCGCCCAGGGTCCAGCGCGTGACGATGCCGTCGCCGCTCACGTACGGGGCCTCCGGAATGCCCAAGGCCGACTCCACGCCGTCCACGTTCAGCTTGACCCAGGAGGTGCCGGGATCGTACTCGTGGCCGTAAAGCAGATACTGGCCGGCGGCGGTGCCGATGGTGAAGCGCCCGCCATTCTCGTCCGGGTTCTCATTGACGTGCACCACCACGGCGCCGTTGGAGACGCTGAGGTAGGAGCGGCTGGCGTCCGCGGGGAAGTTCGCGGCTTTCCATTCGTTGGTGTAGTCCGCCTGGGCGAGCGCGGCGCCGCCCAGCAGGACAGAGATCAACAAGGCCTTGTTCATGCTTGCCCCCCGTCTGATTAGATGTGTGGTCTCGACACCTGCCGAAGCCACGGCATTGGGCCCGCGACTCCCCCATTGGCAGTAGAATCCGGGGATGAGCAAAGAGCAGGCCAAGCGGTGGACCGTCCGCTTGGCCGTGAGGGGATCTTGTTTGCTGACAAGGCGAAGCCCCCGATGGCCGGCGCGAAGAGGACGGGGAGCCGGGCCCCGGTTCCCCCTGACGGCCGACTGGAACTGTTGAAGCTGTTCAAAAACCAACAGTTTCAGGAACGGGAGATTGGGCTTGCCCCGCCGGCCCGGCGGGCTCACCTTGTGCGCGCCGGAAGGAGGATCCCATGCGCCCCTGGTGGTGGATGACCCTGTTGGTCCTGCCCATCTGTCTGTTCCGGGAGGATTGCGTCATGGCCCGCACCCAGCCGGAGCCCCCGCGGCTGGCCACCTGGGTGGCCGGTTCGCGGGCCCTGACCCACGCCGCCCTGCTGGCCGCCAGCCTGCGGGAGTTCGGCGGCGCGCTGGCTGCCGAGACACTCTGGGTCTATCTGGATCCCGGGCTGGGCGATCCGGCGGCCCTGGCCTGCCCGCCGGGTTGCCGGCTGGTGCTCGCCCCGGCGGCGCCGGCCGAGGCGGCGGGCCTGCCCTTCGCGGGCAAGCCGGGCGCGGCCGCGGCGGCGGAGCGCGTGGCGCTGGCGGCGGGCCGGACGGGCCTGGCCTGGCTGGACGACGACACGGTGATCCTGGCGGAGCCGGCGGCCTTCACGCTGCCCGCCGGCGTGGACCTGGGCTGGCGGCCCGTGATGCACCGCAACATCGCGCCCCTGGCCGGCGCGGCGCCCGGTCCGTTCTGGAGCCGGCTCTGGCAGCTGTTGGACGTGCCCGCGGCAGCCCACTTTCCCTGTGTCACCGTGGCCGACGGCGACCGCGTGCGCACCTACGTCAACGCCGGCTGCCTGGTCGTCCGGCCGGAGGCCGGGCTGCTCCAGGCCTGGGCGGAGGACTTCCGCTGCGCGGCGGCGGACGACGAGCTGCGCGCCCTCTGCCGGCAGGAGGCCCGTCAGGCGCTGTTCCTGCACCAGGCCGCGCTGGGAGCCACCATCGCGCGCCGGACCCGGGCTTCCCAGCGGTTCCTGCTGCCGGAGAGCTACAACTGGCCCCTGCTGTTCGACGAGCTGTTCGGGGCCCGGCGGGACTTCCACGACCTGACGGGCGTGGTTAGCCTGCGCCACGAAGGCCTGTTGCCGGCCGCCGGGGGCGAGCGGCTGGAGCGGCTCTGCGGGCCGCCGGCAATTCTGGACTGGCTGCGCCTCCCGCCGACGCCTCGCGAGTGAATTGTCCGCGCGGAATCCCGGGCGGGCCGGTCCCGGGGCCGCCCCCTTTCCTATATTCCCGCATGGCTGACATCATCGCTTTCGCCAATCAAAAGGGCGGGGTGGGCAAGACCACCACCGCCGTGAACCTCTCCGCTTGCCTGGCCGTCTCCGAGCGGCGCGTGCTGCTGGTGGACATGGATCCGCAGGCCAACGCCACCAGTGGCATCGGCCTGGAGCGGGACGAGTCCCGGCCCAGCATCTACGAGGTCCTGCTGGACCCGGGTGCCGTGCGCGAGGCCATCTCCCCCACCCAGATCGAGGGCCTGGACGTCCTGCCCAGCCACATGCGGCTGGTGGGCGCGGAGGTGGAGCTGGTGGCGGCCATGGGCCGCGAGTACCGCCTCAAGAAGGCCCTGGCCCTGCTGGCCGCGGACTACGAGTACATCCTGATCGACTGCCCGCCCTCCTTGAGTCTGTTGACCGTCAACACACTGTGCGCGGCGGACGGGGTGATCATCCCCATCCAGGCCGAGTACTACGCCCTGGAGGGCCTCTCCCAGCTGCTCAACACCATCGAGCTGGTGCGGGAGAGCCTCAACCCCAGGCTCATCGTGCGCGGCGTGCTGCTGACCATGTACGACAGCCGGCTCAACCTCTGCAACATGGTGCGCCAGGAGGTGGAGAACCACTTCGGCGACCGCATGTACAAGAGCATCATCCGGCGCAACGTCAAGCTGGGCGAGGCGCCCAGCCACGGGAAGCCCATCCTGCTGTACGACGCCGGCAGCCCGGGCAGCCAGAACTACATCGCCCTGGCCCAGGAGATCCTCGATGAATCGGTCCAAACCGCTGGGTAAGGGGCTCTCGGCCCTGATCCACAAGCCGGACGCCCCGCCCCCCGCCGCCGCTCCGGCGGGCGCCGACGAGGGGGTCCGCGTCCACCAGCTGCCGCTGGAGCTGATCAACCGCAACCGCCACCAGCCGCGCCGGGACTTCGAACCCGCCGACCTGGAGGACCTGGCCCAGTCCATCCGGGTCAACGGCGTGCTGCAGCCCGTGCTGGTCTACGAGGACGGCGGCCTCTACACGCTGATCGCCGGCGAACGGCGCTGGCGGGCCTGCCAGCTGGCGGGCCTGCGCAGCCTGCCGGCCATCGTGCGGCCCCGGCCGGACGAGGCGGAACTGATGCGCCTGGCGCTGCTGGAGAACATCCAGCGCGAGGACCTGCATCCGCTGGATCTGGCGGCGGGCTTCCGCATGCTCATCGAGGAGCACGGGATGACCCAGGAGGAGCTGGGCCAGACCCTGGGCATGAGCCGGCCGGCGGTGACCAACCTGCTGCGTCTGCACAAGCTGCCCACGGTGATCAAGGTCAGCCTGAAGGAGGGCAAGATCTCCTTCGGCCACGCCAAGGTGCTGCTGGGCCTGGCCGCCGACGACGAGAAGGTGCGCTTCTGGCAGCTGGCCGTGAAGCGCGATTTGTCCGTGCGCCAACTGGAGGAGGCCATTCGCCAGCACCGCGAATCCGCGCCCAAGCCGGCGGTGGTCAAGCCCTTCGACATCCTCCAGGCGGAGGAGAGCCTGAGCGGCAACCTGGGGGCCCGGGTGCAGATCAGCCCCAACCGCAACCGCGGCCAGATCCGCATCGACTATTCCACCCGTGAGGAGCTGGACCGACTGGTCGAGCTGCTGCAAAAATCGGACGAGGCATGAGACTGATCCTCTTCGAAGACCCGCAGGCGCGGGCCTTTTATCCGTTGACGGAGATGCGTCCCGTCTGGGAGTTGCGCACGGGGCTGGGCACGCTGCGCCAGCGCATCGAGTGGCGCCTGGGTCTCAAGGCCGAGGGCGGCCTGTGCCGCGGACCGCTGCAGAAGGTGGCTGCGCGGCTGGGGCTGCCCCAGCCCGAGCTGGAGGAGGGCGAGGACATCCTGATGGTCAACGGCCGGCTGCTGGAGCTGAATGCCGAGGCCGTGCTCGGGCTGGAACCCGGCACGGGCATGCTGCTGGACGACGTGCTGCTGGCCGCCCGGCTGGATGCCGCGGAGCTGGCGGACCTGGACGGTGGCGGACCGGAGCTGGACGTGGTGGAGGCCCCGGCGGGCATGCGGCTGGCCGAGCACCTCTGGGAGCTGATCCATGAACTGCCGGCGGCGGCAGCGGCGGATTTCCCCTACCTGGAAGCCCGCCTGCAGGCCGAGGGCCGCACGGCCCCGCCGGAGAGCGTGGACCTGAGCGTGCGCCTGATCGGCAGCGAGCGCATCCACATCGAGGCCGGGGCGACCATCGCGCCTTACTGCGTGCTGGACGCGAGCAAGGGTCCCATCGTCATCGAGAGCGGCGTCAGCCTGGCCCCCTTCTGCGTGGTGGAAGGCCCGGCCTTCATCGGCGAGAATTCGCGCCTGAAGCCCGGCACGCGCCTGCTGGGCGGCACGCACTTGGGCCCGGTCAGCCGCGTGGCCGGCGAAGTGGCGGAGTCCATCCTGCAGGGCTACGCCAACAAGCAGCACGACGGCTTCTTGGGCCACGCCTACCTGGGCGAGTGGACCAACTTGGGCGCGGACACCAACAACAGCGACCTGAAGAACAACTACGGCCAGGTCAGCGTGCAGATGCTGGGCCGCCAGGTGGAGACGGGCGAGCGCTACGTGGGCCTGCTGATGGGCGACCACTCCAAGTGCGGCATCAACACGATGTTCAACACGGGCACCGTGGTGGGCGTGTTCGCCAACATCTGGGGCGGCGGCTTTCCCCCCAAGGAAGTGCCGCCCTTCAGCTGGGGCGGTCCCCAGGACGGGATCACGCCCTACGAGCTGGAGAAGGCCATCGCCACGGCCCACATCGTCAAGGGGCGGCGGGAGCGCAACCTGGGCCGCTGCGAGGAGGATCTGATCCGCCACCTCCACCGGCAGTACCAGGACGAGTTCGCTCCTGCGTTCGGGGAACCCGTTGCACCACGAAGCGCGGGAAGGAAGACGAAGACCGTGAAGGCGGAGCCGAAGAAATAGCCCGCTTGCCGGGCAGATCTCAATTCGACGCACGGGAAGAGATCCGAAGAGCAAGAAGAGGATCGAGGAAGGGATTTTGAATCCTTCGCCTTGGGGAGAGATCCGTTTTGGGGCCGCCTGAGTGGCTCCCCCCTGTCTCGCATCGTGCTCTTCTTCGGTCTTCGTGAGCTTCGTGTCCGAGAGGAACCGGGGCAGACACGTAGCACGGGAAGGGATCCGAAGCGCACGAAGAGTGCCGCAGGAGGGATCTCGTTTCTAAGGTCTGTAGGAAGAGCCCGTCTGTGCGCTCGTCGGCGCTCAACCCGGGTTACGAGGATTGATCCTGCTTCTCTCGTTTCTTCGTGCTCTTCTTCGAACTTCGTGAGCTTCGTGTCCAAGTGGAGAGTGGAGAGTGGAGACCGGATGCTGACACCGGAACAGCTGCGGGAATTGGAGGCCGCCGTGGGAGCGGCCTCGCTCATCCTGGACGGGCGCCGGGAGGCCTACGCCGCCGACGAACTGAAAGTCCCCCACCTGCCCGACGTGGTGGTGGAGCCCGAGCGTGTGGAGCAGATCCAGGAGCTGCTGCGCTGGGCCAATCGCCACCTCATTCCCGTCACACCACGCGGGGCCGGCACCGGCCTGTCGGGCGGCGCGCTGGCCACCCGGGGCGGCGTCATCCTCTCCATGAGCCGCTTCAATCGGATCCTCGAGCTCGACCCGCTCAACCGCTTCGCCGTGGTGGAGCCCGGCGTGCTCAACCTGGCCCTGCAGGAGGCCGCTGGTCAACACGGGCTCTTCTACCCGCCGGATCCCGCCTCCTGGGAATCCTGCAGCCTGGGCGGCAACGTGGCCGAGGACGCCGGCGGCCCGCGCTGCGTCAAGTACGGCGTGACACGCAATTACGTGCTGCAGCTGGAGGCCGTCCTGCCCTCGGGGGAGTGGATCTCCTGCGGCACGCGCACGCGCAAGGGCGTGGTGGGCTACAGCCTGCGCGACCTGCTCATCGGCAGCGAGGGCACGCTGGCCGTGCTGACCAAGCTGGTCCTGCGCCTTGTGCCCCGGCCGCGCTGCACGCACACGCTGCTGGCCCTGCTGCCCGACACGGCCACGGCCGCCCGACTGGCCGGGCGCATCCAGCTGGCCGGGCTGACCCCCAGCGCGCTGGAGTTCATGGACGAACGCGCCCTGGAACTGGTCCGCGAGCGGTTGCCCCTGCGCCTGCCGGCGGAGTGCCGGACCGTGCTGCTGCTGGAGAGTGACGGCGAACCCGAGCCCGCCGAACGCGAGGCCCAGCGGCTGGGCGAACTCTGCCTGGCGGAGGGCGCGCTGGACGTGCTGAGCGCCGAGGGCGGCGAAAAACGCGAGCGCCTCTGGGACGTGCGGCGGCGCCTCTCCACCACCACGCGGGAGTTGTTCGCCCAGAAACTCTCCGAGGACATCGCCGTGCCGCTGGACCGGCTGGCGGAGTGTCTGGCGGAGTGCCACCGGCTGGGGGCCGCGGCCGGCCTCAACCTGTTGGCCTACGGGCACCTGGGGGACGGCAATCTGCATGTCAACGTGCTCAGCACTGAGAGTGGCGCGGAGGTGCGGGCCCGGATGTGGGCCCTGGTGGAGGACGTCTACCGGCTGGCGCTGCGCCTGGGCGGGACGATTTCCGCCGAACATGGTGTAGGTTGCTGGAAGCAGCCTTATATTGGATGGGAACTCAGTCCGCTGTCCCAGCGGCTGCAGATGGACGTCAAACGGCTTTTTGATCCACACAATATTTTGAACCCGGGCAAAATCTTTGATTGGCCCACAACCAAGGAGACCGCCATATGAGCACTCTGCGCACCGCCCTGCTGCTCTCGCTGGTCGTCGCTGTCGGACTGGGCAGCGTGGCTTGCAAGAAGAAGGTCGATCCGGCCGCCGAGAAGAACATCACCCAGCAGACGGATGATGCCGCCGCCGCCGCCGCGGCCGCCGCCCAGGCCGAAGCCGACCGGCTGGCCGCCGAAGCCGCCGCCAAGGCCGAAGCCGAGCGCCTGGCCGCCGCCAACGCCGCCAAGGCCGAGGCGGAGCGTCTGGTTCGCGAAGCCCGCGGCACGGCCATCAACTCGCTGTCCGCCGTCTACTTCGACTTCGACAAGTTCGAACTGCGCGAAGACACCCGCGGCAGCCTGGCCCACCACGGCGACGTGCTGCGCACGGTCAGCGACCTGCGCGTGCGGCTGGAAGGCCATTGCGACGAGAACGGCTCCGTGGCCTACAACCTGGCCCTGGGCGACAAGCGCGCCAACGCCGTCAAGGACTACCTGGTCCGGCTGGGCCTGGACGCCGGCCGCTTCGAGACCATCTCCTACGGCAAGTCCCGCCCGGTGGAGCTCGGCCACGACGAGGCCGCATGGTCCGTGAACCGGCGCTGTGAGTTCCAGGCGCTGAATCCGTGACCCTGTGGAGTTTCGTCGCCCACGCCTCGCTGTTTTCCAAGGCGGTCCTGCTGATCCTGGTGGTCCTCTCCGTGCTGAGTTGGGCCGCCATCCTGGAGCGCATCCGCTACTTCCGGCGCGCGGCGGCAGCTGAATCCACCTTCGAGGAAGGCATCGACCAGGGCCGCGGACTCGCGGACCTGGTTCGTTTGGCTGAGCATCATCAGGGGGCGCCCAGCGCCCTCATGCTGCAGCAGGCGGTGCGCCGCCTGCTGCCGCCTTCCGCTTCCGGGGCCGGCGCACACCGGCCTCTTCCCGCTCCGGCGGCCTGGGAGGGCGCCCTGGGCGCCGCCGAACGCCGCGCGCTGGCGGACGTGGACCGCCATTTAAGCCTGTTGGCCACGGTCTCCAGCGCCAGCCCGTTCATCGGCCTGATGGGCACGGTCTGGGGCGTGATGGTGGCCTTCCTGCGCATCGGCGGCCAGCAGGGCCAGGCCATGCTGGAAGTCGTGGGGCCGGGCATCGCCGAGGCCCTGATCGCCACGGTGGTGGGTCTGGCCACGGCCATTCCGGCCACCATCGCCTACAACTACTTCCTGGCCTCCGCGCGCCGCGCGCGGGACCGCTGCGAAGCCCTCCGCGACCTGATCTCCGGCCTGGTGCGGGAGGTGGGACCGGCATGAAAGCCGCGCCCGACCGGGGTCCGCTCTCCGAGATCAACGTCACTCCCCTGGTGGACGTCTTCCTGGTGCTATTGGTCATTTTCATGATCACGGCACCCGTGCTGAAGACCGCCCTCGAAGTGGGCCTGCCCCAGTCCGAGAGCGGTCAGCGGCGCGGCGACCGCGGGGTCACCGTGGAACTGCGCCGGGACGGCCAGCTGATGCTGGGCCGGGAGAGCGTCCGGGCCCAGGAGTTGGGCGCGCGCCTGCTGGACGAGGCCCTGCTGCTGACGGAGGGCGACAGCGCCGCCGCCCGCTCCCTGCCCGTCTTCCTGGCCGCCGACGAGCGCGTGGCCTACGGCGAGGTGGTGGGCCTGCTGGACCGCATCCGCGAAGCCGGCTTCGAGGACGTGGGCCTGATGACCGACCCGCCCCCCCGGGATTCCCAACTCCCATGAGCACCCACCGGCGCCGGACGGGCGGATCGCCCCTGGGGCGCCCGGTGCTGGCCTCGCTGGCCCTGCACGCGGGGATTCTATTGCTCCTCTGGTGGGGCGGCCCCAGCCTGAAGCGACCCGAGGCCGTCCATGTGCGCTTGGTGCGCCAGGCCGGCGGCGGGATGAACCGGCCGGGCTGGGTCAGCGACGCGCCTCCTGCAGAGACGCCCGCCGCCCAGCCGGAGGAGAGCGCGGCGCCCGCCCCGGAACCCGCCGCCCCCGCGGCCCGCAACTCCGCCCCCACCATGGCCCGCACGCCCAATCCCCGTCCGACGACCCCCGCCCAGCCCGCCCGGGAACCTGAACGTCCCCGGCGCGAGTCCGACCAGGCCACGCGCCCGGCGGCGCCGGGGGAGCGGACCCGCCGCGCGGGCAGCGACGCGGGAGCCGGACCCCGGGGCGCCGGCAGCAGCCGCACGGGCGCGACGGCGGACCAGCCCGGGCTGGAAGGCATGAGTCAGTATCTGGTGCGGCTGGAGAATTCCATCCAGCGCACCTTCAAGTACCCGGCCCGCTCCAGCGGGCGCAAGGCGGTCTTCCACTTCCTGGTGGACCGCCAGGGCCGGGTGAGCCAGTTGGAGCAGGTGGGCGAATCGGGCCTGCCCGGGTTGGATCTGGCGGGCCGCAGCTCCATCACCCGGGCCGTTCTGCCCCCGTTGCCGCCGGTGTTTCCCTACGACCAGATCGGAGTGACTTTCACTTTTGTGGACGAATAAGCCTCCCCAGCTGGCTCTGTGCCGGCGCCCGCACTTCCTGACGCGGATCCTCCCCCTGCTGCTCGTCCTGCTGCTGAGCGCGGCCCGGCCGGCGCGGGCGGCGGACGACGACATGCCCGTCGGCGGCTTCTTCCCACCTGGGACGGTCCCCGAGGTGGCGCTGGAAGCCCGCACCCTGAGCTACTTCCGGCCCGGCCTGGTGCTGGAAGCCCCACTGGCGGGCTCTGTCCAGCTGTTGACCTTCGAGAACCGGCTGCGGCAGGCCCTCACGCTGGCGGGCACGCTCAAGCTCTGGTACGGCTCGCCGGACCCCAAGAGCCTGAGCGAGGCCGAACTGGCCAGCCTGGTGCGGCTGGACGAGCGCATCAAGACGGGCGGCAAGCCGGAGACCGTGGAAGTCAGCCTGCTGAACTACAGCGGCGGCGCGCCGCTCGCCACCTGGATCATCAAGCTGGACGAGCAGGCCGCGCGCCAGGCCGAGAGCCTGGCCCAGGAAATCCTGCTGCTGTTGACCGGCTTTCGCGCCCCCTTCGGCTCGCGCGTGCTCTACGTGCAGGCGGAGCGCGGCGGCACGCAGCTGGTGCTGGCGGATTTCTTCGGGGAAGAGCGCCAGGCCCTGAGCCGCAGCGGCAAGACGCGCGTGATGCCGGCCTGGGCGCCCAGCGGCCGCTTCTACGCCTGGACCCAGGTGCATCCGGAGCGCGGCGCCGACATCTGGGTGGGCGCCGTCGCCGGCGGAGAGGCCGAGCTGGTACTCGGCGGTCCCGAGTCCGAGGCCGCACCGGCCTGGAGTCCCGACGGCCGCTGGCTGGCCTGCGCGGCCACGGTCAAGGCCAACACGGACATCTACTTGATCCCGATGGATCCGGCCACCGGACGGCGCACGGGCGAGCCGCGCCGGTTGACGCACCACCCGGCCATCGAGACCAATCCCTCGTGGGCGCCCGACGGCCGCCACCTCGTCTTCGCCAGCGACCGCAGCGGCAGCCTGCAGCTCTACACCATCACTTCGGACGGCGTGGACGAGCAGCGGATCAGTTTCATCGGGACGGGCTCCGACTGCCCCTCCTGGTCGCCGGACGGGGACTGGATCGCTTTCATTTCCCGGGAGCGCAACGGCTGGCAGATCTTCCAGATGCGCCCGGACGGCAGCGACTGGGTGCGCCTGACCGACGAGACGGGCAACCACTTCGATCCGCGCTGGTCGCCGGACGGCCAGCACCTGGCCTATAGCTGGAAGAACGAGGTCTGGGTGATGCTGGCCGACGGCACGGGCCGGCGGCAGCTCAGCAAGGGCGGGGGCGAGAGTCCCTCCTGGGAACCGGTGAAACTGGACTGACCGCCGATTTCCTTCCCCCGCCCCCGGCGGGGGAAGGCGCCGCGCAGCGGCGGGGGATGGGGGCACTCAGGACTTTTCAATGCCCCCATTCGCGCCTGCGGCGCGGCTTCCCCCACCGGGGGTGGGGGAAGAGATTGGCTTCGCCTCGTGCGCCGATCGACCGGGTTGCCTGGAAAGACAAGGAGTACGCCGTGAGACAGCAGCTGCTGATTCTGGCCCTGGCGGCCGCCGCCCTGTTGTCGGGCTGCGCCTCGCGCAGCGAGATCGTCGCCTTCCAGGAGGATCTGGCGCACATCAAGGGCAAGGTGGACCGGGTGGAGAGCCGGCAGACCGAGCAGGACAGCCTGCTCATCGGGCGGGTTGAGTTCCTGAAGGAGCGCTTCCGGGACACGGAGGCCGTGCTGCGCCTGCTCAAGGCCGACCAGCTCCAGGGGACGGAGGATCTGCGCAACCTGCTGACCGAGGTGCGCTCCACCCTGGACGACGCGGGCACCTACAACCGGCGCCTGGCCCAGAAAGTGGACGAGCTGAACCTGATCCTGGCCCGCCAGGGCCTGCGCCAGCAGCGGGACAGCCTGGCGCTGGCGGATCCCTCCTGGCTCTACAACCAGGCCACCCTGGACCGCGTGCGCGGCCTGCCGGAACTGGCGCGCTCGGGCTTCCGCGAATACCTCACCCGTTTCCCCAAGGGCGAGATGGTGGCGCTCTGCCGCTACTGGATCGGCGACACCTGGCTCTCGGAGCAGCAGCCGGACTCGGCGCTGACCCAGTACGAGCGCTTCGAGAAGAGCCACCCGGATCACGCCCAGGTGCCGGCCTCCATGCTGCGCCGCTCGCTGATCCTCGCGGGCAAGGGCAAGACCGAGCAGGCCCGCAGCCTGCTGGACACCGTGCGCAAGCGCTGGCCCAACCGTCCGGAGGCCGAACTGGCCAAGGAGCGGCTGGAGGAACTGGGCAAGTAATCCAGCCGGACCCGTGAGACCGCGCAGGGGCGGTTCTCCCACGTGGAGGACCGCCCCTGGCTTGTCACACGGAGGTCGGAAGGTCAGTTGCGGGCCCGCACCTCGTAGAAGCGCAGGGCTGTGGACTGGGGCAGGCTGAGGGTCGTGGCGGCCGTGACGGCCTCCACCATCCAGGGCCCGTCCGGCGCCGGAGCGCTGGACAGCTCGTACTCCAGCGCGCCGGGAACGGCTGTCCAACTCAGGGTTGCCAGACCGCCGGCCACTTGGATGCCCAGCTGCGGGGCCGCCAGGCTGGAAACGCTGTTAAGCGCGCCCGGGGTGCCCAGGTCGCCGGCGCCGAAGGACGTGTAGGCGGGCAGCCAAGACGCGGCCAGCGCGTTGTCCAACGCGGTGGATTTGAGTTCCATCGACGCGCCGTTGGGATCGGGGAAGGTGGGGCCGCCGTCGTAGGCCACGCGGTCCACCACTGTCAAGCCGGCCCGCAGGATCAGTTCGTCGGCCCCGTTGGTCAGCGTGACCCCGCTGTAGACGTAGTCGGGCGTGACGCCGCCGTTCTCCGCCGGGTTGCCGTTCATGGCCAGCACCAGATAGCCGCCGGGGGCGCAGACGAGATCGGCGTCCGGCGAGATCAGATGCGAATCCGTCCCCTCATCCTCCAACCACCAGTTGCGCAGATTGACCGCGAAGGCGTTGGGGTTGTACACCTCGAACCACTCGCCGAAGTCGTCGGAGACGGCCAGCGGATTCTGCAGGATTTCATTCACCACCACGCTGCCCGCCGGCCAGTAGACCAGCGGCAGGGTCACGGCCAGGGAGGCGTTGCCCGCCAGGTCCTGGACGCCGGCCACCGACAGTTGATAGGTCTGGCCCTGGACGGAGAGCACGCCGAAGTCCAGCGCCACGGTGACGCTGTCCACCAGGCTCGCGCCCAGGCAGGGCAGGCCGTCCAGGCTGTAGTGGGACGGGGTGCCGGCGCTGGCGGCGTCCACGTTCTCATTGAAGAAGACGCGCACGCGGTCGGCGCTGTGGAAACCGGCCAGGGTCACCACGGGCGGCCAGATGTCGCTGGCGTTGGCCAGGCCCGGCGTGCCGCAGGGAGCGCCGGAGGGCGCCCAGCTGGATCCCAGGCTGTTGTCCAACGCAGGACTGAGCAGGCTAAGTGAGGGACCGCTGCCCACGGGCGGGCCGGGCCAGGGCGCCACGATGTCGTAGCTCACTTGGTCCACCACCACGCCCCAGGGCGTGAACAGGCGCACGGCGTCGCCCGTGCTGCTCAGCCCGAAACCGAAATCGCCCACCACGTTGCTGATCCCGTAGTTGGCCGTCAGCTGCGCGGCGTTCTGGGCCAGCACCAGATAGCCGCCGGCGGGGATCAGAGTGCCCGCGGGGAGGGTGAAGACGTGCGTGTCGTCGTTGTCCTTGAAGATCCAGCCGCCCAGGTCGAGGTCCGCGCCGGAGGCGTTGTGGAGCTCCACCCAGTCGTCGCCGCCGAAACAGGCGTCCGTGTACTGGACCTCCGTGAACATGATGTCGGCGTCGGTGACGGCGTCGTCGGTGACGAAGAAGGAATAAAGGTTGCTGGTGGTCACTTGGTTGGCCGTGTCCTCGGCCTCCACAGTGACGTTCACGACGGTGCCGTCGGCGAAGGGGCCGATCAGCGCGGACCAGGTGTTGCCGTTGGCCGTCATGGGCACGTCCACCGGAGTGCCGCCCGTGTCCCAGGACAGGGTGACGGCCAGCAGACCCTGGTCGTCCTGCACCTGGGCGCTCAGTGTGACGGCATCCGTCGAGTTCGGCTGGAGGGGCAGGTGGGCCAGGCCGCTCACGCTGGGGAAGGCGTCGCTCTCGTAGATGGAGTTCTGCGCGCCGGGCGTGCCCAGCGCCGTGCTGCTGGCGCCCCATGAACTGACCGTGTTGTTGTTCAGCGCCGGGTTCTTCAGTTCCAGCGAGCTGCCGCCGCCGTCGGCCAGCGGGCCATCCCACTCCGCCGTGTCGTCGTAGAGCACCTCGTCCACCACGGCGAAGGCGGCGTCCTGGAGGCGGACCAGCTCGCCGCCGTTGTCCAAGTTGCCGCTGCCCCACTGCACCACGCCCGTCAGGCCGTAGGCCGTCTGGATGGTGGCGGCGTCCTTGGCCAGCACCAGATAGCCGCCCGCCGGGATCAGCGTGCCCGGGGCGAAGGTGTGGGCCACGCCGCTGAGAACCCAGCCGCCCAGATCCACCTCCGCGGCGCCGGTGTTCACCAGCTCCAGGAACTCATAGAAGTTGTCGTCGCCCTGGCTGGTGGGCGGGTTGTAGTGCAATTCGTTGATGACCACGTCGGCCATGCCCAGGCGCGTGCCCAGCAGCACCAACGCGGTGGTCAGTCCCCACTTCATGCCGTGCTCCTTCATTGCGGGTTATTGGACGAACAACAGTTTCTGGGTCTGCGTGATGGAGCCCGCCCTCAGCGTCAGGAAGTAGACGCCGCTGGCCTGGCCGGCCTCCGGCTGCCAGACCAGGTGGTGCCGCCCGGCCGGGCGCTGCTGCTCCACCGCGCTCCAGACCTCCCGGCCCGCCAGATCGTGGATGCGCGCGCTGACCGTGGCGGCACGGGCCAGCTCGAACTCCACCGTCGTGCTGGGATTGAAGGGATTGGGCGCGGCGCCCAGCAGGCGCAGGCCCGCCGGCCGCTCCCGGACGGCCACGGCGCTTTGGCCGTTGCTCGCGCCGGGGGTGGGCGTGGAGAAGGGCACCCAGACCTGGGAGCCGTCGAACTGGCGACCCTCGGAGATGTTCGAAGTCTGGGCGTCGAAGTCCCGCCGATCCAGCTCCGTGCTTCCATCGGCGGCGTAGAGCACGACGGACTCGCCCGAAGCGCCCAGCTTGTCGTCCACGTGCAGAGGCCCCTGGTCGGGCTCTTCGTCGAACCAAAGGATGACGAAGCCGCCGGCGGACACCGTGGTGATCTCCGGCGAACCCGTGGGGATCTGCCAGGGCGTGCCGCCGTCGCTCAGCCACAGGCCGCCCAGGTCCACCGGCTCGGCGCCGTGGTTCCAGAGCTCGGCCCAGTCGTCGTGGTCGCCGAATTCGTCGGTGTTGACGGCGTTGTTGGAGGCCAGGAATTCGTTGATCAGCAGGGTCTGGGCCCCGGCCGGTCCCGTCAGGAACGCACAGGTGGCCAGCAGGGCCAGGGGGAGTCGCAGCATGGCGTGGTCTCCGGGTTGCCGGCCGGCAAGCTGCCGGCCGCATGTGTTACGGCAATTGGATTTCAAATAGAGTCGCATTGGAATCGGACAAGACCCAGATGCTGTCGCCGGCGACAGCGACGCCCTCCAAGCGCTCCAGTCCCAGGGCGTATTCCAACACCCGGCCGTCGTCCCCCAGGAAGGTGAGGCTTTCCGACTCGTCGCTGACCACCCAGCAACCGCCGCGCTCGGGATCCAGCGCCAGGCCCGAGTAGTCCCGGGCGAAGTCCAGCTCCCGGATCTCCAGCGCCCCGCCCTCGGGCTCCCAGAGGTAGAGGCGGCCGGGATCCTTCTCCTGCAGCAGCCAGAGATGACCCCGGGCGTCGCACTCGATGCCCTCCAGGCCGCTGTTGCCGCGCCCGGCGGCCGGCTCCAGGGTGAAGCGCCCCAGCTCGGTGCCGTGGATGGAGAGGTGCACGGCCTGGCCGTCGCGCTCGCCGACGATCCACAGGCTGCCGTCGCGCGGATCCGTGCAGATGCCCTCCAGGTCGTCGCCGCTCCAAGCCAGGGTGCGGGTGACCCGGCCCGTGGGATCGAAGCGATACACCAGGCCGGTCTCGTCGGAGACGGTCCAGAACTGGCCGCTGAGCGGGTCCAGACAGAGGCCCGAAGGCTCCTGGACCTGCACGCGCACCTCGCTCAGCAGCGTCCAGGTCGGCGCGGGTTCCGCCTGCCCGTAGCAGGAGAAGGCCAGCAGGCCCCAGGCGGTCAACAGGAATACTCGGCGCATCGGTCGGTCCTCCGCAGGCTCAGGGCTGGTTGGGGTGCCCCGGCGTGGGGACGTCGAACGCTTGCCAGGTCTCGCCGCCGTCGGGCCGGCGGCCCAGCGAGCGGTCTGTCTGCTGGGCCGGATAGCTGACGGTTTCCAGCCGCGTCTCGCCGTCGGCGGCCGTGACCAGCACGTCCTCGCCGGAGCCCGACAGGGCGAAAGCGGCGTGGAAGGGCCCCTGGCCGGGCTGGCTGTCGCACCAGACCACGGCGAAGGCCCCGGGGGCCAGCAGGCTGTCGCCGCCGGGCAGCAGCTGGAACTTCCGCGGCGTGGCCGCATCGTCGCTGAGCCACAGTCCGGCCAGCTGCACGGCCGTGCCGCCGGCGTTGTGGAGTTCGAACCAGTCGTCGTACTCGCCGTGCTCGTCCACGCAGCAGGCGTCGTTGGAGGCCAGCAGCTCGTTGACCACCAGCCGGCCCGGCCCGGGCTCGCCGTCCGGCTCGTTGGGCTGGCCCGCCGTGGGCGGGTTCAGGGTCTGCCAGTCTCCCGCTCCGTCGGGCACGCGGCCTTCGCTCTGGTCCTGCAACTGGGGCCCGAAGACGCGCTCGTCCAGCAGCCGGCCCGCCGCGTCGCGCAGCTGCAGGGTCTCGCCGTCGGCGCTGAGCTTGAAAGGGGCGTGGAAGGGCCCGGGGGGCGTCTCGTCGTCGCACCAGATCACCACGAAGCCGCCCGGGGCCAGCAGGCTGTCCGTGCCCTGGATGACGAATTTGTCCGGGTCGCCCGGATCGTCGCTGAGGGCAAGGCCGTCCAGGGGCAGGGCCGTCGGGCCGGGGTTGTGGAGTTCCACCCAATCGTCGGCCTCGCCCAGCTCGTCGACGGAACCGCCGCCGTTGGAAGCGCAGAACTCGTTCAGGACCAGCCCGCCGGCGGCCGGACCCCCGTCGTCCAGGTCGTCCTTCAGACAGCCCGTCGCCAGGCAGGCCAGCAACAGGAGCCCGGCGCGGCAAGCGTGTGGCGCGCGCCTCACAGGACCCTCAGCTGCACCAGCAGCCGCAACTCGTCCTCTTTCCATGGGTTCGCGTCCCCTTCCCTCAACTTGAAGCGGTGCAGCCAGTCCAGCATGATTTTGAAGTCGTGCCCGTCGGGCAGCAGGTTGATTCCCGTGGTCAGGCCGCGCATGGTGTCGTCCGCCCGGCGGTGGTTGGGATTGAATTCGTCGTAGGCCACCACGGGCTCCAGCACCCAGCCGGCCAGCGCGTTCCAGGGCAGACGCCAGGCGTACTGCAGCTGGGCCATGTAGCCGCCGGCCCGGTATCCGTCGCCGCTGTCCGGCCTCAGGCGGGCGTGATCGAACTCCAGCGTGCCCTGCCAGCCCCGCCACTTGGCGCTGAAATCGCCGCCGTAGAGGAGCTTCTCCCCGTCGATGGTGCGCAGGTAGTCGCGGGGATCCTCCAGGGCCGGGGCCTTGTCCCGGCTCTGGGCCAGATTGACGCCCGCCAGCACGCGGAGCCGTTTCGAGTGGGAGAAGTCGCCCTCCTCGCCGCCCAGTTCGCCCAGCGGCGCCCACTCCAGCCGGGCGGCGTAGAGGGGCCGGCCCGCGGGGTCGTCGTACTTGTGGTTCTCGCCGTTGCCCGTGAAGACGCCCAGCCAGCCGGTCCAGTCACGGACGGGCGTGCGGGCCCGCAGCAGCAGCCCGCGGTCCCGGCCGGGCAGGAAGTCGTTGACCACCTCCGGCCGCCGCACGATGGACTGGGCGTGCTCGGGAATCAGCTGCTTGCGCCCGTAGGGCACCTTCTGCTGGCCCATCCGCAGGGTGAGCTGGTCGGAGGGCAGCCAGGACAGGTGCAGATCGCGGGCCTCAAGACCCTGGTGGTCCTGCTCCTGGCCCGTCTCGCGCTCCAGGCCGTTGTGGCCGCGCAGCTCCAGCTGGAGTTCCCAGGCCAGCCGGAAGCGGTACTGCTGGCCGGAGAACTTGAGCCGGGCGGACTCCACATAGAAGCGGTCCTTGTTGTGGTCCTCGTCGCCGGGGAACAGCCAGCGGTGGTGCCAGGCCGTGCGCAGACGGGCTTCCAGCTCCACGCGTCCGCGGGGGTGGGTCAGGCTGTACTGGGCCTGGGCCAGGGGCGCCAGCAGGGCCAGGCCGGCCAGCAGCCAATTCAGGACGGGGGAAGGGAACATGGCCTCCTCGGATTCAGCGGGCTGAAGGTGGGGGGCGGGTGTCAGGCTGCGGTCAGGACCGGGTTAGGATGGAGTTTGGAGGGGATTTCCGGTGGCGTGGGCGGTTTCCGGCGAAAAGCCGCCTGCCGCGCGCCCCATTAACACTGCCGTTAACAGCGGGCTGGTATCCTGGGTCCGGAACCGGGAGGGGAGGGCGCAGCGGTGTCCCTTCCCCGGCGGGAAGCGGACCAGCAAGCCTGAATGCTGTCCCCAACCACGCAGGCGTCCCGGTGTAGGTAGTTCGAATCCCGGTCTGGGGGATCCTCACGCAGGGTCCTCCAGCCGGATCAGCCGGCGCGGCAGGTTCCGAACGGATCCCGGGGGGGGCCAAAGGATCTCCGCGCCGGCCCTTTTTCCTACCTTGGGCCGCCTTTCCTGCGCCCCGGGCGAACGAAAGGCCCGGTCGGCGCTTTTCTCCAGCAGACAAGCGGACGCAGCGGACCCGCTGGAAGGGCCGCCGTCGTGCGGAAGCTGGGGCTTCCAAGCCCGAATTCGGCCCGATTCACCGGTACCATCAACAGACTTGGGAGTGGGATGAAATCCCCGGACACCGCCACCACGACCACGGACGATTCCGCGGCCTTCACGGGCAACCTGCGACTTTGGCACCGGCTGACGGCCCTGGGCGTCTTCCTGGCCTCCCTGGTGCTCTACTTCCTCACCATGGCGCCCACCACCAGTTTCTGGGACTGCGGCGAGTTCATCGCCAGCTCCCACAGCCTGTCGGTGCCCCATCCGCCCGGCGCGCCCTTCTTCCTGCTGCTGGGCCGGCTGTTCTCCATGCTGCCCCTGTTCGGCGACGTGGGGGCGCGGGTGAACTTCATCAGCGTGCTCACCAGCGCGCTGACCGTGCTGCTGCTCTACCTGACCATCGTGCAGCTGCTGCGCTACTGGAAACCCCTGGAGCGGATGGGCCTGGCCGAGTTGGGCGGCGCGGCGCTGGGCGCCCTGACCTTCATGGCCACGGACACCTTCTGGTTCAACGCCGTGGAGGCCGAGGTCTACGCCATCAGCATGCTGTTCACGGCGCTGGTGGTCTGGCTGGCGCTGGTCTGGCACGACCTGGAGCTGCGCGGCCGGCACGACGGGGACCGCATCCTGCTGCTGGTCTTCTACCTCATCGGCCTGGCCATCGGCGTGCACCTGCTCAACGTGCTGGCGCTGCCCATGGTCTTCCTGGTGATCTACTTCCACTGGCGGGAGGGCAAGCCCCAGGAGACCGGGCACTTCCTGCTGTTCTGGGGCCTCTGCACGCTGGCCATCCTGCCGGTCTTCCCCGGCGTCGTGCTCTGGCTGCCCAAGTTCATCAACCTGCTGCACGACCTGGGCGGCGAGGCGCTGGCCGCCGGCGGGCTGCTGGCGCTGCTGGTGGGGCTGGGCTTCCTGTTCAACCTGGGCCGCGTCAAGGGCAACCGGCCGCTGGCGCTGGGCTCCGCCGGACTGTTGCTGATCATCCTGGGCTACCTGAGCTACGTGGTGATCCTGCTGCGCAGCGGCCTGAACCCGCCCCTGGACGAGAACAACCCCGAGACCCTGGCCGGCCTGATCGCCTACCTGAGCCGCGAGCAATACGGCAGCGAGTCCATCGTCACCCAGCTGCTGGAGCGCAAGGCGCCCTTCTGGGACTGGCAGATCCGCGAGATGTACATCCGCTACTTCAACTGGAACTTCATCGGCCGCGTGATGGAGACCGGGCGGACGGGCTTCCAGTTCTTCGGCCTGCCGCTGCTGGTGGGGCTGTGGGGCGTGGTGACGCACTTCCAGAAGGACTGGAAGCGCGCCTTCACCATCGCCAACCTGTTCGTGCTGACGGGCGTGGCCATCGTGGTCTACCTGAACCAGGAGAATCCCCAGCCCCGGGAGCGCGACTACGCCTACGTGGGCTCCTACTTCGCCTTCGCCATCTGGATCGGGTTGGGCGCCTGGAGCCTGCTGGAGGACCTGGGGCGTTGGCTGAAGAACCTGAAGGCCCCGGCGCAGTGGGCCCTGCTGCTGGTGATGCTGGCCATGCTGCCGGCCAACATGGTGGTGGCGAATTACTTCACCCACGACCGCAGCCGCAACTACGTGGCCCAGGATTACGCGCGCAACGCGCTGGCCACCCTGGCGCCGGACGCCATCCTGTTCACCAACGGGGACAACGACACCTTCCCGCTCTGGTACCTGCAGATTGTCGAGAAATTCCGCCCCGACGTGCGGGTGGTGAACTTGAGCCTGCTGAACACGGGCTGGTATGTGAAGCAGCTGCGCGACGAGGCCCCGACCCTGCCGCTCTCCTCCTTCTTCTCGGATGAGAACATCGACCTGGCCATCGACGGGCGCGGGGACGAGGCCTTCGCCTGGCGCTACTGGGGCCAGGAGGTCTGGCGGGACGCGGTGGGCAACCCCCTGCCCAAGGAGGCCTGGTACAAGGTGCCGCTGCGCAGCGCCGACGGCCAGACCTACGCCGTCACCTGCCCGCCCACGCTGTTCATCCCCATGGGCGACGGCACCCAGGAGCGCAATTTCCTGCGTGTCCAGGACCGGATGATCCTCGAGATCGTCAAGGCCAACCTCTGGCAGCGCCCGATCTACTTCGCCGTCACCGTGGCCCGGGACAACTTCGCCGGGCTGGATCCCAACCTGCGGATGGACGGCCTGGCCTACCGCGTGATGGACAAGCCCCAGCGCGAGATGGCGCTGGATCCCGCCATCCTGGGCGGCAGCCTGGCGATCTTCGAGCAGAACCTGCGCGGCCTGAACGACCCGGGCATCTACTACGACGACAACATCCAGAAGCTGGTGCAGAATTACCGCAGCGCCTTCATCCAGCAGGCCCTGGAGCTGGACGGCCTGCAGCGCAAGCCCGAGGCGCTGGCCATCCTGAACCGGATGGACGAGCTGATGCCCGAGGCCGTGGTGCCCTCTTACAGCCCGCAACTCTCCATGCAGCTGGGCCTGCTCTTCCAGCGGCTGGGCAATCCGGACGGCCTGCGCACGCGGCTGGAGATCCTTGATCCGGCGCGGCTCAACCAGGAGGAGCTGTTCTACCTGGGCAGCTACTGGATCCAGCCTCTGAAGGAGATCCAGCGCGGCCTGGGGATCCTGGACAGCCTGGCGGAGAAGGATCCCACCCAGAAGATCCGGATGGAGACGGCCTATCTGCTGGAGGAGGCGGGGGAGCGCGAGCTGGCGGCGGAGCGCTACCGGCGCGTGCTGCTGCAGAACCCCGGCCTGACCGAGGCCACCGCCGGACTGATCCGGCTGCTGGAGGCCCAGGGCAACTGGGCCGAGGCCGTCAAGCTGGTGCAGGAGTGGTTGAAGAAGAACCCCAACGACCCGGGCGCCCAGAGTCGGCTGCTGCGCTATCAGGCCAAGCTGGACTCCGCGCAGGCCGCTGGGAGCCGGTGAGTCCCTTCCCGGAAGCGGACCGCGCCTCCGAGCGCGGGGCGGAGGCCCGCGCGGTCTGCGTGGTGATTCCCCACGCCGGCGGCTGGGGGATCCTGGAAAGTTGCCTGACGCACCTGGCCCGGGGCGTGGTGCCCTGCCGCGTCCTGCTGGTGGACAACGCCAGCCCGGACGACAGCGTGGAGCGCGTGCGCCGGGCCTTTCCCTGGGTTGAGGTGCTGGCCCAGGAGCGCAATCTGGGCTTCGCCGGCGGCTGCAACGCCGGCCTGCGCGCCGCGCTGGCGGATCCCGCCTGCCGCGTGGCCGTGCTGCTCAACAACGACACGGAGCCCGCGCCGGACTGGCTGGAGCAGCCGCTGGCCCTGCTGGCCGCGCATCCCAGGCTGGCCGCCGTCCAGCCGCGCCTGCTCTCCATTCCCTTTCCCGGCCGGCTGGACTACAGCGGCGCCGCGGGCGGCCTGCTGGACGTCTACGGCTTTCCCTTCGCCCTGGGCCGCGTGCTGGGCGAGCTGGAGGCCGACGGCGACAACTGGCTGGAGCCGCGCCGGCTGGCCTGGGCCTCGGGCACGGCCTGCGCGCTTAAGCTGGAGGCCCTGCGCGAGGTGGGCCTGCTGGAGGAGAGCTTCTTCATGCACATGGAGGAGATCGACCTGGACTGGCGCCTGCGGCTGGCGGGCTGGGAACTGGCCTCGGCGCCCCTGAGCCGGGTGCGCCACCACAGCGGCTACAGCCTCGGGGCGGAGAGTCCGCTCAAGGTCTATCTCAACCATCGCAACAGCCTGCGCATGTTGACGCGCAACGCCGGCGGCGCCACGCTGCTGCGCCGTCTGCCCATTCGCCTGCTGCTGGACGGCGCCGCGCTGCTCAGTTACCTGGCCGGGGGCCGTCCGGCCCACGCCTGGGCCGGGCTGAAGGGTGTGGCCGGCTGGCTGGCGCAGCTGCCGCGGGATCTGCAGGCCCGGCGGGGCATCCAGGCCCTGCGCCGGGTGCCGGAGGCCGAGCTGCAACGCGGGCACTATCCGGGCAGCGTGGCCCTGGCCGCCCGGCTGCGCGGCCGCACCACGGTCCAGGCGCTGGGCTGGTGTCCGCCCGTTCTGCAAGTCAAGGAGGAGTCCGCCGGTGTATGAGGGCCTGCTCAGCGTGGTCATTCCGGCCTGGAACGAAGAGCGGCGCATCGCGCCCAGTCTGCAGCGCTCCGTGGCCACCCTGCAGCGGCTGGCCCCGCGCCACGAGATCGTCGTGGTGGACGACGGCTCGGCGGACCGCACGCTGGACGTGGCCCAGGCCGCGGCCCGGGCGGCCCACGAGTTCCGCGGGCTGCGCAACGAGCGCAACTTGGGCAAGGGCGGAGCCGTGCGCCGGGGCATGCTGGAGGCGCGGGGCGACCACATCCTGTTCTGCGACGCCGACGAATCCACGCCCATGGAGACCCTGGAGCTCTTCCTGCCCGCGCTGGCCCGGCGGGAGGCCGTGGTGATCGGCACGCGCAAGAACCGCGAGGCCGTGATCGCCCGCCACCAGCCCTGGCTGCGCGAGACCATGGGCAAGGGCTTCACGCTGCTGGCCCAGACCCTGGCCGGCGTGGCGGTGACGGACTTCACCTGCGGCTTCAAGATCTTCCGCCGGGACGCGGCCCAGGCGGTGTTCGCCCGCCAGACCCTTTCCAACTGGAGCTTCGACGCGGAGATCCTCTTCCTGGCGCGCCACCTGGGTTACGGGATCACGGAGATTCCGGTGACCTGGACCAACGACGCGGACACGCGCGTGCGCCTGGTGCGGGACACCCTGGGCAGCCTCAAGGGCCTGCTGCACATCGCCGGCCGGCGCGCGACCGGTGCCTACGGGCCGGGTGTTGCTCGCTGAAGGCTCTCCACAGAAGACGTACCACGAAGGGCACGAAGAGCGGAGAAGGGCACGAAGGGTTTGGATAGAAGAATATCTGAGCTGAGCGGCGGTGACGGACGACTTCGGGCGGCGAGCTTCCAGGAGTAGACACTGATTCTTCTCCGACGTGGGCGACAACTGGACCAGTCGATGTGCGCTGAATCCAGACTCGACCTCCTCTTCCCGCGCTTCTCCCGGCTTCGTGTTCTTCGTGGTGAGCGTGAGATTGTGACGGCCTGTAACGGATGGGGCAAGCGATGCGCGATGAGTGGAAGCAGGGCCTGGCGACGCTGCGACTGGGCCGTCGGACACTGCGGCTGGATCTGGTGCTGGTGCTGGTGCTGCTGCTGGCGGCCCTCTGGCGCCTGAACGGCCTGGACTGGGGCTGGACGGACTTCAACCCCGCCCCTGCGGAGAGTGGCGGTCCCGGCCACTTCTTCGCCTTCCACCCGGACGAGAACTCCAACATCCGCGCGGCCAAGAACTTCACCCAGAGCGACTCCTGGCGCCCCACGGGCGAACTCTACGGCGAGAAGGTGGACTACAGCCTCTACGGCGCCACCACCATCTACCTGCACACGCTCGTGGTGAAGGCGCGCGCCCTGGGCGGCGGCGTGAGGGCCTTCGACGAGGAGGATCCCGTCTCCTTTAAGGCCACCTGGCTGGCCGTGCGCTGGCTGACCGCGCTCTTGGGGCTGGGCTGCATTGGTCTGCTCTACTGGGCGGCCTTGAGCCTGCACGGGCGCGCCGTGGCCCGGCTGGCGGCCCTGCTGCTGGCGGGCGCGGCCTTTCACGCCCAGAGCGGGCGCTTCGGCACCGTGGACATGCCCATGCTCTTCTTCACGCTCTGGAGCTTCGCCCACAGCGCGCGCCTGGCCCGGACCTTCCGCTGGAGCGACCTGCTGCTGGCCGCCGTGGCAGCGGGCCTGGCGGTCTCCACCAAGATCAACGCCGTGCTGGTGGTGCTGCCGCTCATCGCCGCCGAGCTGGTCCGCGAGCCCTGGCCCAGCGGCGCCGGCGCGCGCATGGCCAGCCTGGGCCGGCGCCTGTTCGGCCCGCACCTGCTGGCCGCCGGGGCGCTCACTCTGGGCGTGTTCTTCCTGCTCAACCCCTACGCCCTGCTGGACTGGCGGAGCTTCCTGTTCGCCGACAACGCCTTCGGGCTCGTGCACATCCTGCACAACGTGCGCGGCGACTTCTTCTACCCCTTCCAGATCCAGTTCGAGGACATCCGGCCCTTCTCCTTCCTGCTGGGCAACGTGCTCTGGTGGGCGGCGGGGCCGACCCTGCTGCTGGGCGGGCTGGCTGGAATCCTCTGGGCCATCTGGCGGCGTCGCCCGGCGGATTGGCTGCTGCTGGCCTGGTTCGTGCCGGGCCTGCTGCTCACCGCCGGGGCCAAGGTGCTGTTCATGCGCTACGCCCTGCCCTTCCTGCCCCTGCTGGCCCTGGGCGCCGCCGTGCTCTGCGTGGACCTGCTGCGCCTGGCCCGCGGCCGGCTGACGCGCGCCGCCGCCCTGCTGCTGATCCTGGCCGTGGCGCTGCCCGCGCTGGCCTGGACCGCGGCGCTGGCCTCCGTCCACGGGCGGGAGGACAGCCGGATCTCCGCCGGCCGCTGGCTGGCCGCCCACTTGCCGGACGGGGCGCGCCTGCTGCACGAGCGCAGCGCCAACTCCATCAAGCCCGTGATCCACATGCCGCGCTACCGCAACGTCTGCCTGGAAATCCCCACGGTCTACCGGGCCACGGGCTGTACGGAGGCCGAGAAGCTGGACTTCCTGGTGGACCGGCTGCGCCAGGTGGACTGGGCGGCGATCCTCGAGTCCAACCGCAAGCTGGGCTACGAGCGCAGCACGCGTTATCCCGCCGAGCGCCGCTTCTACGAAGAGCTGTTCGCCGGCCGGCTGGGCTTCGTCACCGACACGGTCTTCCAGAGCCGGCCCCGCGTGCTGGGCGTGCCCATCGACGACGAGCCGGCGGAATTCAGCCTGCGCTACTACGACCACGAGGAAATCCACATCCTGCGCAAGACGGACCCCGCGGCCCTGGAGGCCGGGCTGGCCCGCCTGAAGAGCGAGCTGGCGGCGAACCCGGCCACGGCGGACGCGCGCCTGGCCCGGGCGGCCGCGCTGCTGGAAGAGGGCAATCCCCAGGGGGCGCGGGACGCCGCGGTGGCCCTGCTGGAGGAGGCCGACGCCGCCCTCAAGCAGGGCGAGAACCGCGCTTTCGGCCAGGCCGCGGCCATCGGCCTGCTGGCGCGGATCTTCGAACTCACGGGCCAGGCCAGCCTGGAGGGCGGGCAGGCCGAGCAGGCCCGGCAGTTGATGCAGGAGGCGGACCGCCTGCACTCCCAGTCCCTGCAGGTGCCCAACGCGCCGCTGGGGCTGGACGGCCGGATGGCGGACTGGGTGGAGTTCCGGGCCCGGGTCTTCGGACCTGCCGGGGCGGCGGAGTTGCTGGGCCAGGCCCTGGGCTCCGGGCTGGACGGCCCGCGGCTGCGGGCCCTGGCCGGCGAACTGGGCCTGCAGGCGGCGACGGCTCCCGCCGAAGCGCGCCTGCCCCAAGAGGGAGAGTGAGATGAACCGATTCGCAAGGCGGACGCCGGGCCTGCTGCTCGCGCTTCTGCTCCTGTTGGCGGCAGCCTGCACGCGGCCGCGCTCTGAGGGCGAGCGCTACGAGATCATGGTGCTGGCGGACAGCACACGCCACGCGGCCCTGGCCCCGGTCCTGGACAGTCTGTTCGCCGACCAGTGGATGACCCTGCTGCCCGAGTCCCGGCTGGCCTGGCGCTGGGCGGATCCGGCCCAACTGGACCTCTACCTGTCCCGGCGCAACCTGCTCATCGCGGTGGACGGGCCGGCGGAGGGTCCGGTGGGACGCTTCCTGGAGAACCTGCTGGGCGCCGGCGTGCAGGACCGCATCCGCAAGGAGGAGGCCTTCCTGTTCCGCAAGCCCGAGGCCTTCGCGCGCGACCAGCTGCTGCTGATCCTGGCGGCGCCCACGCCGGAGAGCTTCCAGCGCCAGGCCCTGGAGCGCACCGCCGAAGTGCGGGCCCAGTTCCTGGAGCACGAGCAGGCGGCGGAGCGCGAGGGCTACCGCAGCGCGCGGCTGCAGAAGGCCCTGGAGGACAGCCTGGCCCTGGCCTGCGGCTTCCGCCTGAGCATCCCGCCGGACTGGTTCGTGGTCCAGGGCGTGGAACAGCCGCCCTTCATCCGGCTGCGGCGCCTGAACCCCGACCGCTGGATCACCGTGCACTGGAGCGAGGGGCCGGACAGCCTGCGGCTGACGGAGGAAGGCCTGCGCACGGTGCGCACCCGGCTGGGCCGCCTGTTCTGGGACAAGGACTTCCCCGAGGCCGGCCACAGCCGGTTCAGCACGGTGCGGATCAACGGGCTGGAGGCCACGCTGCTGGAGGGCATCTGGGGCACCGACGCCTACGTGGGGGGCGGTCCCTTCCTGCTCTACGCCGTCCACGTGCCCGGCGCGGCCGGTCTGCCCCAAGGGAGGACATTCTATATTGACGCGGCGGTGCTGAATCCGGGCGGTCCCAAGTCGCCCTTCCTGCACCAGCTCAGCCAACTGGTGGCCACCTTCGCCGGCACCGACGCCGAGGGCAAGGCCATCGGACCCCTGCAACCCGAAGAACTGGAAGAATGATGAGTGCCCAGGTCCTGATCCTGATGGGTTCCGAAAGCGACCGCGCGGTCTTCGAGGCCTCCCTGCCCTATTACGCGCACTTCGGGCTGGAAGTGGAGATCCTAGTTTCCAGCGCCCACCGCAACCCCGAGCGCACGGGCCAGCTGGCCGCCGGCGCCCGGGCGCGGGGCGTGGCCGTCATTGTCTGCGGGGCCGGGATGGCCGCCCACCTGGCGGGCGTGGTGGCCTCGCGCAGCAGCCTGCCTGTGATCGGCGTGCCGCTGGACGCCTCGCCGCTGGGCGGGCTGGACGCGCTGCTGTCCACCGTGCAGATGCCGGCGGGGATTCCCGTGGCCACGCTGGCGGTGGGCAAGGCCGGGGCGATCAACGCCGCCGTGCTGGCGGCGCGCATCCTTTCGCTGGGCGATCCCGCCCTGGCCGGCCGCCTGGACGAGTTCATGGCCGCCGGCGCCCGGCTTTCGTGACCCTGTCCGCCGCACCCGGCCGTGGCCGGCCGCGCGTTCTGTTGACGGGCTGCAACGGCCGGCTGGGCCAGCACTTGCTGCCGCTCCTCGTGCCGGACTGCGACGTGCTGGGCGTGGGCGTGGAAGAGCAGGGCCCGCCCGCGGCGCCGGGCCTGCGCTATGTTCGGCTGACCGGACGCGGCGCGGCGGCCTGGCTGGAACTGGCCGCCGGATTTCGCCCCACGGCCGTGCTCAACGCCGCCGCCTACACCCAGGTGGATCAGGCGGAGCGCGAGCGCGAGGCCTGCTGGCGGGCCAACGTGGATCTGGTGCGCGGCCTGCTGGCCGTCTGCCGCGCCCACGGCGCCTGGCTGGGTCAGGTCTCGACGGATTACGTGTTCGACGGCACGCGCGGACCCTACGCGCCGACGGACGCGCCCCACGCCCGGGGCGTCTACGCCCGCAGCAAGCTGGCGGCGGAGAATCTGGTGCGCGGCTCGGGCCTGCCCGCCGCCGTCGTGCGGACCATCGTGCTGTTCGGGCGGGGCGAGCGGCTCAAGCCCGACTTCTTCGAGTGGGCCGCGGGCGAACTGCTGGCTGGGCGGCCGATCCGCGTGGTCACCGACCAGCTGGGCAACTGCTGCTGGGCCGGCGACCTGGCCCTGGCCCTGCGCCGGGCGCTGGATCTGCGGGCCACGGGTCTGTATCACGCGGCGGCCCGCGGGCAGGAGTCGCGCCACGCCATGGCCCTGCGGCTGGCCGGTCTGCTGGGGGCGGACGCGCAGCTGGTGCGGCCCATCCTAAGCGCCGAGCTGGGCCAGGCCGCGCCGCGGCCCCTGCGCGGCGGCCTACGGGTGGACGAGACGGAGGCCGCGCTGGGCCTGCGCTTTCCCGATATCGGGACGGCGCTGGAGAGCTGGTGGCGCCAGGGCGGCAGCCCCACGGTCCGCGGAACGACAGGCAGCGCCGGCTCCGGCCGGACCAACGAGGAATCCCGATGAGACCCGAGCGCGCCCTGGTCATCGTGCCCACCTACAACGAGGCCGAGAACCTGGAAGCCCTGGTGGCCCAGGTGCTGGTCCAGGACCCGCGGCTGGAAGTCCTGGTGGTGGACGACGGCAGTCCCGACGGCACCGGCGGGCTGGCCGACGGCCTGGCGGCCCGGGAGCCGCGCGTCCACGTGCTGCACCGGCCGGGCAAGCTGGGGCTGGGTTCGGCCTACGTGACGGGGTTCCGCTGGGCCATCGAGCGCGGCTACGACGCCATCTGCGAGATGGACGCCGACTTCTCCCACGATCCCGGCGTGCTGCCGGTCTTCCTGACGGCCATCGAGGACCACGACCTGGTGATCGGCAGCCGCTACAAGACCGGCGTCAACGTGGTCAACTGGCCGCTCTCGCGCCTGCTGCTCAGCTATGGCGCCAGCCTCTACACGCGCTGGATCACGGGCATGCCGGTGCGCGACCCCACCGCGGGCTTCACGTGCTTCCGCCGCTCCACGCTGCAGCAGCTGGATCTGGAGCGGATTCACAGCAACGGCTACAGCTTCCAGGTGGAGGTCAAGTTCATGGTCTGGCGCAAGGGCCTGGCCATGCTGGAGGTCCCCATCGTCTTCGTGGACCGGCATCAGGGCACCAGCAAGATGAACCGGGCCATCGTGCGCGAGGCCATCTGGATGGTCTGGAAACTGAAACTGAGGGCCCTGCTGGGCCGCATTTGAGGTCGACATGGCACAACCGATCCCGCTGGAATTCGAGAAGCCCATCGCCGCCCTGGAGCGGCAACTGGACGAGATGCGCAGCCTGTCCCACTCCACGGGCATGGACATGCGCAGCGAGATCGCCGGGATGGAGGAGAAGCTGGCGCGCCTGAAGGGCGAGGTCTACGGCCACTTGAGCTGCTGGCAGACCGTCCAGCTGGCCCGGCATCCCCAGCGCCCCTTCACGCTGGACTACCTGGAGCGCATCGTCGGCGACTTCGAGGAGCTGCACGGCGACCGGGCCTTCGGCGACGACCACGCCATCGTGGCGGGTTTCGGCCGGCTGGGCGGGCGCAGCGTGGCGATCATCGGCCACCAGAAGGGCCGCGACACCAAGGGCAACATCTATCGCAACTTCGGCATGCCGCAACCTGAGGGCTACCGCAAGGCCCTGCGCGTGATGCAGACCGCCGAGCGCTTCGGGCGTCCGGTGGTGACGCTCGTGGACACGCCGGGCGCCTACCCGGGCCTGGGCGCCGAGGCCCGCGGCCAGGCCGAGGCCATCGCGCGCAACCTCTTCGAGATGGCCCGCCTGCGCGTGCCCATCCTCACCGTGATCATCGGCGAGGGCGGCTCCGGCGGCGCGCTGGCCCTGGCGGTGGGCGACCGGATCCTGATGCTCGAGCACGCCATCTACTCGGTGATCAGCCCCGAGGGCTGCGCGTCCATCCTGTTCCGCGACGCGGGGCGGGCCCAGGACGCGGCGGAGGCCATGAAGTTGACGGCCCCCAATCTGCTGCAGCTGAAGGTGATCGACGAGATCGTCCCCGAGCCCCTGGGCGGAGCGCACCGCGATCCGGACAACGCGGCCATGAGCCTGAAGGAGGCCATCGTGCGGCATCTGGACGTGCTGGAGGCCCTGGACCCCGCCGTGCTGGTGGACCAGCGGGTGGCCAAGTACGAGGCCATGGGGGTCTTCGATGCCTGAACCGGCCCTGACGCCGGTGGGACGGGTCCGCGTGCGCTACGGCGAGACGGACCAGATGCGCTTCGCCTACCACGCCCACGCCGCGGTCTGGTTCGACGAGGCCCGCACCGAGCTGCTGCGCCAGAGCGGCCAGTGCTACCGCGAGCTGGAGGCGGGCGGCCTCTGGCTGCCCGTGCTGGCCCTGCACGTGGACTACCACCGGGCCGCGCTCTACGACGACTGGCTGGAGCTGGCGGCGGGCTTCCGCGCTCACCCGGTGGCCGGCCGGCTCTCGCCCATCCAATTCGAGATTGTCTACGAGATCCGGCGGGGCGCCGAGCTCTGCTACTCGGGCTGGACGCGCCACTGTTTCATGGAAGAGGCGGCGGACGGCCGGCGGCGTGCGCGGCGGATCCCCGCCGCCCTGCGCCCCCTGTTGAGTCCCGCCGGGCCAAGTTCCGAGGAGTGCCCATGAGCGAGCCCCACCCCGTCCCCGAGGACCTGCGCGGCCTCTTCCAGTGCCCGGCCTGCGAGGGAGAGTTGGACTGGAGCCGGGACGACGAGATCCGCTGCCCGGCCTGCGGCCGCGTCTACCCCATCCGCGAAGGCATCCCCGATTTCGTGGTGGACGGGGACTCCGCGCCCGAGTAGGCCCGGAACCCCGCCACTTCCCAGCCGGGAGATCCATGCGCACCCGCGTTCTCATCCTGCTGCTGCTGCTGGTCGGCCGGCCGACGGCGAGTCCCGCCGCCGACTCGGGGCGGCTGGAGTCCCTGGACAGCCTGCGGCTGCCCGGCCTGTTGCCCCGGCCGGTGGAGGTCTGGCTGCCGCCGGGTTATGACGCCAGCAGCGAGCGCTATCCCGTGCTTTACGCCCAGGACGGGCAGAACCTGTTTGACCCCGCCCGCAGCTTCAGCGGCGTGGACTGGGGCCTGGACGAGGCGCTGGCGGCGGGGATCCAGTCCGGGCGCCTGCGGCCCGTGATCGTGGTCGCCGTGGGCAACACGGCCCAGCGCCGCCGCGAGTACACTCCCCGCAGCCTCTACGATCTGGCCACGCCGGCGGAGCAGGCGGAGTTCTGCGCCCAGGAGGGTGGCCCGTCCGTCTCCGACCTCTACCTGGAGGGGCTGGTGGGCGAGCTGATCCCCCGCGTGAACCGGCGCTATCGCACCCTGGGCGGGCCGGAGCAGACCTTCCTGCTGGGTTCCAGCCGGGGCGCGCTGTTCTCCCTGGAAGCCCTGGGCCGCCATCCCGAGGCTTTCGGCGGCGCGGCCTGCCTGTCCACCCACTGGACCCTGGCCGGCAGCCACCTGGAAAACTGGCTGGCCGCGCTCCTGCCGCCGGTCGGCGGGCAGCGGATCTACTTCGACCGCGGCGACCAGACCCTGGACGCGGGCTACGGCCCCGGCCAGGCCCGGGCGGACTCCCTGCTGGCGGCCCGCGGCTGGAGCGTGCCCGAGCGCCGGCTCAGCCTGTTCTTCCCCGGCCACGAACACCACGAACGCGCCTGGCGCCAGCGGGTGGGTCCGGCCCTGGAGTGGCTGCTGGGGCCACCCGCCGCCGCAGCCCCTGAGAACTGAAGACGGGAGGCTCCATGCCCGGCACCCTGCTGCTCATCGATCTACAGAACGACTACTTCCCCGGCGGCGCCTGTGAGCTGGAGGGGGCGGAGGCGGCCCTCGGGCACGCCGGGCGCCTGCTGGCGGCGGCCCGGGAAGCCGGTTGGCCCGTGGTCCACGTGCAGCATCTCTCCCTGAGGCCCGGCGCCGGCTTCTTCCTGCCCGGCACGCCCGGCGCGGAAATCCACCCGGCGCTGGCCCCGCGGCCCGGGGAGGCCGTGGTGGTCAAGCACCAGCCCAACAGCTTCCGGGACACGGGACTGGAGGCCCTGCTGCGGCCCCGGGCGGACGCGCCTTTGCTGGTGGCGGGCATGATGACCCACATGTGCGTGGATTCCAGCGTGCGCGCCGCCTGGGAGCTGGGTTTCGCCGTGCGGCTGGCCGGACAGGCCTGCGCCACGCGGGCGCTGGGCGATCCGGTGGGCGGCGTGCCCGCGGCCCAGGTGCAGGCCGCCTTCCTGGCCGCCCTGCACGGGTTGTTTGCCCGGGTGGAGGAGACATCCACCCTGCTGGACCTGCTGCGCGCCTGAATTCCGGCGGCGGCGCGGGTGCGGCCCGTCCGGGCCCCGGCCGGCCGGCCGCGCCGAAACTGCCGGGCGCGCTCCCCTCAGCGCCCGCCCCATGCTACCTTCCGAGCGGACAAACCCCCAATCAAACGGAGATTTCCATGCCGATTCTTGCCCAGGCGCCCGCGGGTGGATCCATGGGCGGCATGTTGCTGACCTTCGGCCTCATGTTCGCCGTGATGTACTTCCTGATCATCCGCCCCCAGCAGAAGCGTCAGAAGGACCATCAGAAAATGCTGGACGCCCTGAAGAAGGGTGACCGCGTCATCAGCAGCGGCGGGCTGCACGGCGTGGTGAAGGAAGTCCGCGAGGACGTGGTGCTGGTCAAGATCGCGGAGAACACCGTGGTGGAGCTGAGCCGCGGGGCCGTGGCCAGCCGCCGGGGCGGGGACGAATAGCCATCCCGGAGAAAGGAGCCCGCATGACGCCGGAGTCCCCTGAGCTGGAGATCCGCATCATCGGCGACCCTGTGTTGCGCAAGCGCGCGGCGGACGTGACCCAGTTCGGCCCGGCTCTCGAAGAGCTGGCCGACCAGATGTACGAGACGATGGTGGACGCCGTGGGCATCGGCCTGGCGGCGCCGCAGATCGGGCTCTCGCTGCGCTTCCTGGTGGTGGGCATCCCGGATGAGGACAGCGAGGCCCTCAAGTTGATGGCCTTCGCCAATCCGCGCATCGTGGAGAGCGAGGGCGTCTGCCTGATGGAGGAAGGCTGCCTGAGCATCCCCGAGATCCGCGAGGAGGTGGAGCGCCCGGAGCGCATCCGCCTGCAGTGGCAGGATCTCGCCGGCACCCCCCAGGACGCGTGGTTCGAGGACATCGAGGCGCGGGTGATCCAGCACGAGCTGGACCACTTGGAGGGCGTGCTCTTCGTGGACCGGATCAGCCCGGCGCGCAAGGCCACGCTCAAGCGCCGGCTGGCCCTGATCCAGCAACGCGGCCGGCTCTAACGACATGGGACGACTGGTCTTCATGGGCAGCCCGGAGTTTGCGCTGCCCTCCCTGCAGCTCCTGCTGGACGCGGGGCACGAGGTGGTCCTGGTGCTCTCGCGGCCGGACCAGCCCGCCGGTCGCGGGCGCACGCTCACGCCCACGGCGGTGAGCGCCTTCGCCCGGGCACGGGGCCTGCCCCTGGAGACCCCCGCCCGCCTGCGCGATCCGGTCCTGCGCGACCGCTTGTCCGAGCTGCGCCCCGACCTGTTCGTGGTGGTGGCCTACCGCATCCTGCCCCCCTCTCTGCTCGCCGTGCCCCGGCTGGGGTCCATCAACCTGCACGGCAGCCTGTTGCCCGCCTACCGCGGCGCCGCCCCGGTGGAACGCGCGCTCTGGAACGGCGAGGCCACCACGGGCCTGACCACCTTCCTGCTGGAACAGGGCGTGGACACGGGGGAGATCCTGGGCGCCACGGAGCTCTGCATCGGTCCGGACGAAACGGCGGGCGAACTGCGCGAGCGCATGAGCCGCGCCGGGGCGCCGCTGCTGGCGGCCAGCGTCGCCGCCGTGCTGGAGCGGCGGGCCCTGCCCCGTCGGCAGCCGGAGGGCGAGTTTCCCCTGGCGCCCAAACTGGGTCCGGCGGACCGGCTGCTTAACTTCACGCTGCCGGCGGCGCACCTGCACAACCGCGTGCGGGCCCTGTCGCCCGAGCCCGGCGCCCTGGCCCTGTTCCGCGGCCAGCCGCTGCAGGTGCTGCGGACGAGCCGGGTGCCGCAGGCCGAGCCCGGTGAACCCGGACGCCTGCAGGTGCGGGCCAAGCGGCTCTACCTGGCCTGCGGCGACGGCGAACTGGAGATTCTGGAACTGATGCCCGCCGGCCGGAAGCGGCTGGCGGCCCAGGCCTGGCTGGCGGGAGCGCGGCTGGGCGACACGGACAAGCTGGTGGCCGCGCCGGCCCCAAGCACGGGAGAGGACACATGAAGATGGCACGATTCGTGGTGGCGGGACTGCTGTCCGCTCTGGTCCTGGCCCCGGCCCGGGCCGCGACGAGCTTCGACGACCTGCTGGAATCGGTGGGCGTGGGCGTGCAGGACTACGCCCAGCCGTTGGGCGACGCGGCCACGCTGCTGGCGGGCGGCGGCGCCTATCACGGCGCGCGCTCCAAGGGCGTGGCGGGCTTCGACCTGGGCGTCAAGCTGCTGCTGGTTCCGGTGAGCAGCGGGGATCCGGCCGCCGGCACCATCCTGGACCAGACGGACGTGAGCGCCGTAGGCCTGCCCATGCTGGTGGCCAACAAGGGCCTGATCAAGGGCCTGCAGGTCGGCGCGCGCTACATGAGCCTGGAGTTCAATAAGGATGTGGGCCAGCTCAGCCTGCTGGGGGCCTCCCTGCGCTTCGAATTGAACGAGCTCTTCCACGTGCCGCTGCTGATGCCGCGCATCGGCGTGCAGGGCGACTGGAATCAACTGAAGATCGGCGAGTCCGTGACCAACACGACCACGGGCGTGGACCTGATCGTCTCCAAGTCCTTCATCTTCCTCGAGCCCTACGCGGGCATCAGCCTGCTCAAGGGCAGCACGGACCTGGAGTACACCTACACGCCGGCCAGCCCCGCCCCGCCGCAGAAGATCAGCACCAGCCTGGACTCCGACGCCACGCGCCTGGCGGTCGGCGTGAACATCACGCCCTTCCCGCTGCTGCGCGTCAACGCCGAGTACGCCCTGGGCGACTACAACACCATGACGGTGGGCGTGCTGCTGAGCCTGTTCTAGGCCGGGGAGAGAATGGCGGCCTGTTCTTTGGAGCCTCTCAAGACTGTAACACAGAGTCACAGAGTCACAGAGCACAGTGAATACGTGAGACACTGCGGGTCAAGGTAGAGTGAGGTGAAGCCCAACGGGCTGAACCAGAACCAGGTGGTGACGCTTTCAAGCGGAACCAACTACGCGGTTGCAGGAAGGCCAAACTGCCGCCAGCGGAAGCCCGCCGGGAGGCGGGCTGACTCTGGCGGGTGAGAAAAAGCGCCTCTTTGGCTCCACCTTTCTGGCGCCAGCAGAAAGGTGGAAAACAAGGCGCCCGGCCATTGACGGTGGATGACTGGCGAGATGACGGGATCCCCCGGTCGAGCCGGGGGATGACGAGCGAAACGAACAGGAACCAGAAAGAAAGGCTCGATGCCCAATCGCGATGGCATCCTGCTGCTGGGGTCCACGGGCTCCATCGGTGAATCCACCCTGGACGTGATCCGGCAGCATCCGGAGCGCTTCCGCGTGGTGGGCCTGAGCGCCGGACAGCGCTGGGAGCGGCTGGCCGAGCAGGCCCGCGACTTCCGGCCCGACTTCGTCCACGTGGACGAGGCCCACGCCGGGCTGTTGCGCCAGGCGCTGGCGGAGACGGGGATTGAGGTGCTGAGCGGGCGCGCCGCCCTGGTGGAACTGCCCGAGCGGCCGGGCGTGGATACGCTGTTCTCAGCCCTGTTGGGCACTGCGGGCCTGGAACCGCTGATGCGCGGACTGCGCGCCGGCCGGCGCATCTGCTTCGCCAACAAGGAACCGCTGGTCACCGCCGGCCAGGCCGTGATGCGCGAAGTCCGCGCCCTGGGGGCCGTTTTCCTGCCCGTGGACAGCGAGCACAGCGCCATCCTGCAGTGCCTGCAGGGCGAGCAGCCGGAGGACCTGGAGCGGATCTGGCTCACCGCCTCCGGCGGGCCCTTCCGGGGCTGGAGCCGCGAGCGCTTCCGGGCCGCCACCCGGGAGGAGGCCCTGCGCCACCCCACCTGGACCATGGGGGCCAAGATCACCATCGACAGCGCCACCATGATGAACAAGGCGCTGGAGATCATCGAGGCGGCCTGGCTCTACGACCTGCCGGAGGAGCGCATCGGCGTGCTGATCCACCCGCAGTCCATCATCCACTCGATGGTGGAGTTCCGGGACCACAGCGTGAAGGCCCAGCTGGGGCTGCCGGACATGCGCATCCCGATCCTCTACGCGCTCTGCTGGCCGCGGCACGAGCGGCTGGAGATGGCGAGCCCCGACTGGACGCGGCTGGGCCGGCTGGAGTTCGAGGAACCGGACCTGGCGACCTTCCGTTCGCTGGGCCTGGCCCGCGAGGCCCTGCGCCTGGGCGAGGGCTGGCCCTGCGTGCTCAACGCCGCCAACGAGGTGGCCGTGGAGCTGTTTCTCGAGGACGGTCTGGCCTTCGGGCAGATCGTGGACCTGGTGGAGGAGTCCCTGGCGGCCTACTCCGGCGGCCACAGCGGGCTGGATGAACTGATCGACCTGGATGCGGAGACGCGCCGCCGCACGCGCACCCTGGCGCGGACGCTGGCCCAAGCAAGGAATACGACGTGCTGCTGACGACCCTGTCCTTCGTGGTGGTGATTGGAGTCATCATCCTGGTTCACGAGTGGGGCCACTTCATCGCGGCGCGCCTGACGGGCATCCGGGTGGACACCTTTTCCATCGGCTTCGGGCCGGCCCTCTGGAAGCACCGGCGGGGCGACACGGAGTACCGCCTGGCCTGGTTCCCGCTGGGCGGCTACGTGAAGATGGCCGGCATGGTGGACGAGAGCCTGGACGACGAGGACGCCATCACGGGCGCGCCGGACGAGTTCATGTCCAAACGCACCTGGCAGAAGGCCTTCGTGATCTCCGCCGGCGTGATGATGAACGGCATCCTGGCCGTCGTGCTCTACACCTGCATCGCGGCCTTCTGGGGCGTGGGCCGGCCCTCGCCGGAGGCCGTGCTGGGCGGGCTGCGGCCCGACATGCCCGCGCTGGCCGCCGGCCTGCAGGGGGGGGATCGCGTGCTGAGCGTGGACGGGACTCCGGTGGCCGACTGGGAGTCCCTGGCCGGGGCCATCCACGCGCGGCCCGGGCGGAGCGTGGAGCTGCGCGTGCTGCGCGCCTCCACGCCGGACACCCTGCAGATCTTCGTCAAGCCGCAGGAGTCGCTCCAGCCGGGCAAGGGCAAGGTGGGGCTGATCGGCATCGAACCCGACGTGGTGGTGGAGCGCGTGGGTCCGCTGGGCGCCCTGGCGGCGGGTCTGGCCCGCACCGGCGCCGAGTGTGTCACGGCCTACCAGACCATCGCCGCGCTGGTCACGGGCCAGGCGGGCCTCAAGGACCTGGGCGGACCAATCCTCATCGCCCAGATGTCCGGCCAGAGCGCCCGGGGCGGCTTGGCGGTCTTCTTGAGCTTCCTGGCCTTCATCTCGGTGAACATCGGCTTCCTCAACATCCTGCCCATTCCCGTGCTGGACGGCGGCCACCTGGTCTACATCGCCATCGAGGCGGTGATCCGCCGGCCGCTGCCGGTCAAGCTCAAGCTCTGGATCCAGCAGGCGGGAATGATCCTGCTCCTGCTGGTGATGGTGCTGGTGATGAAGAACGACGTGCTGCGGCTGATCCAGCCGGACAAGCCCGTCGCCAGCCAGGCCGCGCCGGACTCCACGGGGGACGGCCGCTGATGCGCTGGCTCACCCTGCCGCTCCTGGTCCTCCTGTTTCAGGCCTGCGCGCCGAGCCTGCGCGCCGGTCTGCACGCCGAGCCCGGGCCCCCGACGCCGGGCGCCGCCTTGCCGGCCCTGCCGGATGGCGAGAACCTCCAGGACCGGCTGGTGCTGCAGGGCAGCCTGGCCGAGATGCGCGGGGATCTGCCCCAGGCCGTGGCCGTCTACCGGCGCGCCCTGCAACAGCCCGCGGCCCCGCGCGTGGCGGGGCTCTCCCTGTTCCGCCTGGCCCTGCTCACCGCCGACGGCACGGCCCTGGAAGAGGCGGGCAACTGGCTGCTGGAGCACGCCCCGGCGACACCCGAGGGCGGGCTCTGGCTGGACCGCCTCTACGCCGCCGAGCGTCTGCCCGAATTGCGCCAGGCCCTGGCCCAGCTCCCCGACAGCATCCGGCCCGCCCTGCGCATCCAGCTGCTGCTGGACTCCAGCCGGGACCTGCCCGCCAGCGCGGCCCAGGAACGCGAGCAGGAGCTGGAGCGGCGCTTCCGCCAGCTGCTGACCCTGGACGCCGCGGCCTGGGAGCGGCGCGAGATCCGCCCGCGCCTGTTCTGGGAGCAGACCCTGGCCTTCGCCTTCCGCTTTGGCCGCGCCTCCACAGTGGCGGCCTGGATCGACAGTTCGCGCCTGGCCGAGCGCGAGCCCGCCGCCTGGCTGGCCCGCTGCCGCCTGGCCGCCTTTCAGGAGGATCTGGTGAGCCTGCGGCGCGCCCTCGGCCGCGGCCGGGCGCTGGATTCGCTGGAGGCCTTCTATCCGCTGATGGAGGGCCGCCTGGCCCTGGCGGACGGACTGCCCGAGGAGGCCCTCAGACAGCTGCGCGAGGCCCGGCGGCTGGACCCCGAGGATCCCGGCGTGCTTAGCCTGCTGGAGGTGGCCCTGGAGGAGAACGGCCGGCTGGACGAGGCCGAATCCACCCTGCGCCTGCTGGTGAAGGTGACGCCCGAGGACCCCGCCGTCTGGATGCGGCTGGCCGCTCTGCTGGAGAACCAGGAGCGGCGCGACGAATCCCTGGCCGTCTACGCCCGCGCCCTGGAAACCCTGGGCGACGAAGGGGCCGGCGCTCTGCTGAAGAACAATTACGCCTATCTGCTGGCGCTGGAAGGGCGCGAGCCCGGGCTGGCCCAGGACCTGGCCCGCCAGGCGGTGGCGGAGGAGCCGGGCAATCCGGCCTTCCGGGACACGCTGGGCTGGCTGCTGTTCCAGGCCGGTCAGTACGCGGCGGCGGAGGAGGAGTTGCAGCGGGCCTACGACTTGTGCCGCGGCCAGCTGGATCCGGAGATCCTGGAGCACCTGGGGCACCTGCGGCAGCGCCAGGGCCGCCAGGCGGAGGCCGACGCGCTCTGGCAGAAGGCGCTGGAACTGGGGGCGCCCGCGCCCGAGGCCGCCCCGGGACCCGTGGCTAGGCCTTAGCGACGGATAGGCTCTTTCACCACAGAGGCACAGAGGCACAGAGGGCGATTGTGTTGCCGCGGTGGACTCCAACGCGAGGCCGCGCGCACGTGCAGCACGAAGACGCCAAGGCTCGAAGTGGCGTGTGACAAGAGATGGGCATCACCAACTCGGCGCCTTGATGATGGATTGTGACGAATGGCCGAACCTCAGGCTCTCCCCCCCATCCCGTCCTTCCCCCACTTCGCGGGGGAAGGGGTCGCACGGACGGATGTGACACGGATGTGTGATGTGACACGGATGTGTGAGGTGAAGGCCTTTAGGCCTGAACCAAAACCAGGTGGTGACGCCGTCAGGCGGAACCAACTGCACGGAGACAGGAAGCCCAAACGCCGGCCAGCGGAAGGCCACCGTGAGGTGGCCTGACTCTGGCCGCTGAGAAAAAGCGCCTCTTTGGCTCCACCTTTCTGGCGCAAGCAGAAAGGTGGAAAACATGCCAGCCCGGAGATCTCCGGAGTGAGTGATGGGCACGCCCCCATCCCATCGCGCCCCGGCGTTGCCGGGTCGCGCCTTCCCCCGCGGGGCGCGAGGGAAGGGAATCGGCTTCGCCTCGCTCAAGCCGAGGGATGACGAGCGTGTCACGCGCAACCCGTGCAGTTCCCTATCGCAAGGGAAGGGGTCGCGCTGGCGGACGAGAACGGGTCAACGGATATTCCGCGCCGCCGCCGGCTCTGGGGAGCCGACCGACGCTTCACGTGACAGCCTGTGAGGACCGCATGAGTGTCTACACAAAGCGGCAGCTCGACGAGATCCTGGAGCGGACCCTGGACGAGTGCCGGGGACTGGATCGCGCCGAATTGCGCCTGGAGATCAGCGGCGAAGCACTATCCCGCTTCGCCAACAACGGCATCCAACAGAACTTGAGCCAGCAGGACGCCCTGCTGCACGTCACCCTCGTGGAGCGCGGCCGACTGGGGCTGGCCCAGACCAACCGCCTGGACGCCGCCGGAGTGGGCGCCGTGGTGGAGAGCGCCCGGCGCGTGGCCGCGCTGCAGGATCCCGCCAAGGACCTGCTGCCCCTGGTGGGCTCCTGCCCCACGCCCGAGCGTGACGTGCTGGATGCGGAGACCGCCGCCTGGGGTCCCGAGGAGAAGGCCCAGGGCCTGGCCGCCACCTTCGAGCTGGCCCGCGCCGAGGGCTTCGAGGCCAGCGGCATCCTCACCAACGCCTGGACCCAGCTGGCCATCGCCAACAGCGAGGGGCTGCGCTGCCACTACCAGAGCAGCCGCGCGCGCTTCTCCACCACCTTCCACGGCGCCGACGCCTCGGGCTGGACGGAGGGCCAGGCCCGCTCCTTCCGCGGGCTGGACATCGAGGCCCTGAGCCGCGAGGCCTGCCGCATCGCCCGGGCCGCCCAGGCGCCGCAGCCCGCCCAGCCCGGCCCCTGGACCGTGATCCTGCCCCCCGCCGCGGTGGCGGACCTGGTGATGTTCCTCAACTGGCTGGGCTTCGGCGCCCAGGACGATCTGGCCGGCACCAGCCCGCTGGCGGGCAAGGCCGGGCAGCGCCTGTTCTCGCCCCTGTTCAGCGTGACCGACGACGCCGGCCACCCGCTGGCCGACGGCCTGCCCTTCGACTACGACGGCCTGGAGCGGCAGCGCGTGCCGCTGGTGGAGCAGGGCGTGTTCCAGGGCACGGTCCACGACCGCGTGACCGCCAAGCAGGCCGGCAAAGTGAGCACGGGCCACGCCCTGCCGCGGCCCAATCCCCACGGCCCCTTCCCGGGCAACCTGATCGTGGCGCCCGGCGAGTCCAGCCTGGACGAACTGGTGGCGGGCACGGAGCGCGGCCTGTTCGTCACGCACCTGCACTACACCAACGTCCAGGACCGCAACGAGATGCTGCTGACCGGGATGACGCGCGACGGCCTGTTCCTGATCGAGAACGGGAAGATCAGCCACCCGGTGCGCAACATGCGCTTCACCGAGAGCCTGTTCCACGCCTTCTCCAACGTGGAGGCGGTGACCCGCGACCAGGCCCTGCACGGCGGCTTCTTCGGCGGCGGTTTCGTGCTTCCCGGCATGAAGATCCGGGACTTCCACTTCACCAGCGAAAGCGGATTCTGATATGAAGGACATGCTGAACCTGGCGCTGGACGCCGCCAAGGGCGCCGGCGCGGATTTCGCGGACATCCGCATCGTCAACACCCGCCGTCAGGTCGTGCAGACCCGCAACGGCGAACTGGCCGGCCTGACGGACAGCGAGGATCTGGGCTTCGGCGTGCGCGTGCTGGCCGGCGGCGCCTGGGGCTTCGCCTCCTCCAACCGCCTGGAGCCCGCCGAGCTGCGCAGCAAGGCCGTGGAGGCCGTGCGCATCGCCCGGGCCAGCGCCACGCTCAACCGGGAATCCGTCCAGCTGGCGCCGGAGCCGGCCTGGCAGGACTTCTGGCAGACGCCGATCCAGATCGACCCCTTCACCGTCAGCCTGCAGGACAAGCTGGGCCTGCTGCTGGCCTGCGACCGCGTGCTGCGCGCCGATCCGCGGATCAAGGAGGCCGCGGCCTCCATGAGTTTCCTGCGCGAGCACCAGTACTACGCGTCCTCGGAGGGCGCGCGCATCGAGCAGATCCTGATCCGCAGCGGCGCGGGCTACACGGCCACGGCCGTGGAGAACGGCGAGGCCCAGGAGCGCAGCTATCCCATGAGCCACGGCGGCCAGTACATGGGCCTGGGCTGGGAGCTGATCCTGGCCCTGGACCTGGTGGGCAACGCCGAGCGCGTGCGCGAGGAGGCCATCGCCCTCCTGTCCGCGCCCCAGTGCCCGAGCGGCGTATTCGATCTGATCCTCAAGCCCCAGCAGTTGGTGCTGCAGATCCACGAGAGCGTGGGCCACGCCAGCGAACTGGACCGCGTGCTGGGCTACGAGGCCAACTACGCGGGCACCAGCTTCGCCACCACGGACAAGCTGGGCACCTTCCGCTACGGCTCGCCCATCGTCAACCTGATCGCCGACGGCACCGTGCCCGGCGGACTGGCCACCCAGGGTTACGACGACGACGGCGTGCGCCAGCAGCGCTGGCCCATCGTCCAGGAGGGCATCCTCAAGGGCTACATGACCAACCGCGAGCTGGCCCAGCGCATCGGCGAGGAGCGCAGCCGCGGCTGCAACCGCGCCGAGGGCTGGTTCCACCTGCCGATCACGCGCATCAACAACCTCTCGCTGATGCCCGGCACCCACAGCTGGGAGCAGCTGGTGGGCGAGGTGGAGGACGGCGTGATCATGGACGCCAACAAGTGCTGGAGCATCGACCAGCAGCGTCTCAACTTCCAGTTCGGCTGCGAGATCGGCTGGCGTGTCAAGCAGGGCAAGGTGACGGGGCTGGTGAAGAACCCCACCTACCAGAGCATGACGCCCGTCTTCTGGGGCGCCTGCGACGCCATCTGCGGGCCGGATGAATGGAAACTGGTGGGCGTGGCCAACTGCGGCAAGGGCCAGCCCGGCCAGACCGCCGAGATGAGCCACGGCTCCAGCCCGGCGCGCTTCCGGGGGATCCAGCTCGGGGTGTGACAGGCCCTTGGGACCAGTTGACCACAGAGGCACAGAGACACAGAGACCCAGAGAGAGAAGTGGAATTGGATTTGCGCCGGGTAGTGAGCTGGCGGTCCGATTGCACGACTTCGTTCGACAAGACAATGCTAAAAGCCTGTCCGTGTCTCTGTGTCCCTGTGCCTCCGTGTTGAGAGCGCCGACCGAGAGTCCAGCCCGGGTCAAGTTCCCGGCAAAGCTGCCGATGAGGGACGGGTCGCAGTCCTTTGCAGAGGTGTATCATGGTCAAGAAGGTGGGTCTGGTCCTGGGCATGCTGGTGATCCAGGGGGCCCTGGTCTATTTCCTGATCCAGTGGCTGGGCTCCAGCCCGACTCCCGCCCCGGGCACGGAGCAGGTGGAGGAGGGGCACGGCAAGGACGAGAAGGCCGGCCACGGGAAGGAGTCCGGCAAGGGCGAGGACGGCGAGAAGAAGGAGAAGAACTACGAGTTCGGCGCCGTGCACGCCATTCCCGACCTGATCATCAACCCCAAGGGCTCCGCCGGCCGGCGCGTCTTCAAGATCAGCCTGTCGCTGGAGTACGACCCCAACAACCCCGAACTGGCCAAGGAACTGGAGGAGCGCACGCCCTTCATGCGCGATTACCTGATCAGTTACCTGGGCTCCATGAACGAAGATTCTCTCTCGGACATTTCCTATCGTGAGACCATTCGGGACAGCTTGAGCATCGCCTTGAACCGCTTCCTGAGCGACGGCGGGGTGGACCGGGTCCTCTTCCAGGACTTCATCCGCCAGTAGCCCCGATCCGGTTGCCGACGTCTGCCGGGCGGCCCGCTGTCTCACGTGCGCCGGATGCGCGCCGTCACATGGGCCCGCCGGCAGTTCGTTATCCTGTCGGCCGTGTTCCGGTGGCGGAGGCCCCGCCCGGCCGGTCCAAATCGGGAGATTCCACACATGAACACCCGTGCGCTCTGGCTGGGACTGCTGCTGGCAGCCGCCGGCCTGGCCCAGGCCCAACCCCTGATCCAGATCAACCTGCCCGTGGCCTACGACCTCTACTTCGTGGGCGACCTGGATCCCCGCGGCGACTTGAGCGGCGTGGGGCAGGAGATCACCGTGCAGGTGAGCAACCTGGCCCTGGGCACCTACAACCTGGACGTCGAACTGAGCTACGGCGGCACCTGGCTGGCCCAGGGCCACGTGAACAACATCCTGGTGAGCGAGTCCCAGCTGGGACCCTGGAGTCTGGCGCAGATCCGCGCCGACCAGGTGCCCGGCTTCAACGGCTCGGGCGACTTCAACGACGCCTTCCTGGAGCAGATCTCGGGCAACGCGCTGCCCTCGGGCGTCTACACGGTGGCGGCGACGGTGACCTCCGTCCTGCCGGCGCTGCCCCCGGTCAGCACCTCGTCCTCCTTCATCATCAACGACCCGCGCCGCGTGGACCTGCAATCGCCCTGGGACGGCGCGGTGCAGTCCATGGCGGAGCCGGTCTTCAGCTGGAGCGGCCGGGCCTCCACCTACTTGATCAAGGTCTGCGAATTCGACCGCGAGCGCCACGGCAGCCCCCAGGAGGCCCTGGAGGGCGAGGCCATGTGGCAGGCGACGGTGCCGGGCCAGACCAGCGTGATCTACGGCGAGCTGGGTTCTGCGCGGCCGCTGCAGACCGGCCGGCAGTACGTCTGGAACGTGGAGGCCGTGCTGAACACGACCTCGGGTCGCCGGCAGTTCGCCAGCGCCATCCGCACCTTCACCTTCAGCCAGGGCGGGGACGCGCCGGAGCAGGGCCTGAACAACCTGCTGGGCGGCCTCAGCCCGAGCCAGCTGGCCGGCCTGGCCAACCTGCTGGAGAATTACCGGCTGAACGGGACCATCCTGGTGGACGGGCGGCCGGTGAGCCTGGCGGAGTTCGAGGGCATCCTGCAGCGCATCGCCTCCGGCGAGCTGAACATTTCATCCATCCGCATCGAGTAGGAGGCGCGGCATGAGGACGACCAAGGGCGGCCGGCTGGCCGCGTGGGTGCTGGCCCTGGCCCTGCTGCTGGGCGCGGGTCCGGGCGCGTGGGCCGCGGAGGCCGCCAAGAGCGTGGCCGTGACGGTGAAGGCCACGGGCGAGGTCTTCCTGGCCGCCGGCGGCGGCAAAACCGAGAAGGCGCTGAAGACGGGCGACCGCCTGAACGACGGCGACCGGGTGCGCACCGGGGCCGACGGCCGGGCCGTGCTGGTCTTCACCGACGACAAGAGCCAGCTCAAGCTCACGCCCCAGACCGACCTGGTCCTGCACGCCAAGCGGGCGGGCAACCGGACGGACAAGGAAGTGGAGTTGAGCACGGGCACCCTCTGGAGCAAGGTGACGCGCCAGCAGGGCGAGTTCCGCATCGCCACGCCCACCTCCGTGGCCTCGGTCAAGGGCACGGCCTGGTGGACGCGCACCAATCCGGCGCTGACAGAGATCATCACCGAGGAGGGGATCGTCGCGCTGCTCTCCCGGCGCACGGGGGAGAGCGTGGACGTCGTGATGGGCCGCACGGGTTCTTCCGACGGCGACCACTCCAACGTGCGCGAGACCACGCCCGACGACCAGCAGGGCCTGGAGCGCGGCGAGCTCAGGCGCATCGTCATGCCCATCACCGACGGCGACCAGACGCGCGAGCTGATCATCGAGTACTACGAGTAGCCGTCCCGGACGGCCGCAGCACACCATCGCACCATCACCCGCGGCGTCGCAAGGCGCTGCGGGTTCACACGTGAAAGGGGAACCATGAGTCTCCGCTCCAACCTTTCCCGTCCCGCCGGCCTGGTCCTGACCCTGGGCCTGCTGTGGCTGGGCGCGGCCCAGCCGGCCCTGGCCCGCTGGTCGCACTTCGCACCGGTGCAGGCGCCCATGACGCGCTCCCTGCGGCTGGAGTTCCTCGACCCCGAGGGCCTGGTGACGCCGGGCTCGGCCCTGCTCTACCTGGAGCTGGACGGGCGCTCCGTGGGCACGCTGGCCGCCAGCGAACTGGGGGCCGGGCGCGTGGTCTTCGAGGTGCCGGCCAACTTGCTGGAAGGCCAGGAACTGACCTACCGGGCCGAGATCCGCTCGGGCGAGGAGAACACCCAGCTGCCGGGCAGCGGCCAGTGGCGCGTGACCCTGGCGCCAGAGTCCGAACTGGCGCTGGTGAACCTGCTGAGCGACCTGGACGTGCCGCCGGGGGAGGAGACCCTGCTGGCCTTTTCCGCCGCCGACGAGTCCGTCGACCTGGCCGCCTCCACGCTCTGGATCGACGGCCAGCCCGCCCCGGGCGACCTGGAGGCCGACCCCTGGCTGGTCACCTGGCGCGGCCAGCTTCCCGCCGGGCCCCACGCCGTGGAGCTGCGCCTGAAGGATCGGCAGGGCCGCGAACTGCAGCCCCAGCGCCTGAACCTGACCGTGCTGGGCGCCGAGTCCGTGGCGATGGGCTACGAGGCCTCGGCTTGGGAAGAGTTCAACATGGACTTCCTGGATTCGCGCGGGGCTGGGCAGTGGCAGCGCTACCACGCCGGCCAGCTGCGCTTCCGCGCCTGGCGCGGGCGGGGCGAGGAGGCTTGGAACCTGAAGGGCCGCGTGCTGCTCTCCGGCCAGGACCTGGAGTCCGACGAGCTGCAGCCCCAGTCGCGCCTCAACCTGGACCTGACCCACAAGGGCCTGCTGCTGGGAGTGGGCGACCGCCAGCCCGAGTACAGCCCGCTGCTGCTCTCCGGCACGCGCGTGCGCGGCGGCGAGCTGGGGCTGGAGTTCCGCCAGTTCGGGCTGCGGGTGGTGGGCGGCCGCGCCCGGGAGGCCCGGGATCCGCTCTTCGGCGCGCCGGGCACGGTGGAATTCGCCGGCTCCTTCGCCCGCAACCTCTACAGCCTGGACCTGCGGATGGGCCGCCGGGGCGGCCTGCTGGAAGGCGGCCTGACCCTGCTCAAGGTCAAGGACGACGAGGCCAGCATCCGCGCCACGCCCCCCAGCAGCTGGGGCAGCGACAGCCTGGCCCGGGTGAGCCCCGAGGACAACCTGGGCCTGGGCGCGCGCCTGGACTTCAACGCCTTCCGCGGCCATTTCTCGGGCCGCAACCAGGTGGCCTTCGCCCTGCACAACACGGACATCTCCAGCGGCTCCTGGACGAAGGACGATCTGGAGACCCTGGGCGCCGGCGACCTGCCGGATCCCAGCTCCTTTGAGGACCTCATCGTCATCAACCAGTACTTCTCGCCGCTGGACCTGGCGGACGGCGACGTGCTGACGGCCACGGCGCTGACCTCCAACTGGCAGTGGAACGCGGGTCCCAACGACCTGCTGCTGGACTTCCGGCGCATCGGCGGCGCTTACCGCAGCCTGGGCAACAGCTTCCTCACCCCCGACCAGCAGGAGCTGCGGGTCACCGAGCGCGTGCGCCTGCTGCAGAACCAGCTCTACGTGGACCTGGGCGGCGGCCTGACCTCGGACAACCTGGACGGCCAGTACGACGAGACCGTGGGCACCACGGCCCGCAGCCTGTTCAACCTGGGTCTGGGCTGGTATCCCCGGGGCCGCGACCTCCAGCTGCGGCTGGGATTCGAGCAGCAGCAGGAGGCCAACGAGGCGCTGGAGATCCTGGCGGACGACGCGGATCCGGCCAGCGAGCTCAACGCCGCCAGCCAGCACATCGAGGGCGGCCTGCAGCAGATTCGCCTGGGGCTGTCGGGCTCGCTGGACTGGCTGAACCGGCGCCACCAGTGGTCGCTGAGCCTGCTGAACCAGGGCTACGGCGACGACGTGGGCCAAGTGCGGGACACGCTGAACGCCGTGCTGCGGCTGGATCGCAGCTACTCGTCGAACCAGCTGGGCCTGGGCTGGCAGGTGAACCTGGATCCGCGCTGGCGCCTGGACGCCGGCTTCTCCATCTACGGCAGCGACTACGATGACCGCGGCATGACGGACTACAGCTACTGGAACCTGCGCGGCGCCCTGGGTCGCGACTGGCTGGCGGGCCGGCTGAAGAGCGCACTGCGCGCCCAGTTCCAGGACGTCAGCAGCGAGACGGGCGGAGTGAGCGGCGCCTTCACGCGCCTGGACCTGGGCGGCGAGCTGGACTGGACCCTGCGCCAGGGCCTGGGGCTGGCCGGCCGCGTGGACTGGCAGAGCTGGGCGGGCGACCGGGAGGACAGCTTCCTCAAGGTCGTGCTGCGGCTGAGCCAGGACTTCTAGACCGGACCAACGTCAAGCTGGAGCGGGAATGCGCCGTCCCCCCGGGCGGCGCTTCCGTGGAAAGGACGGCGGCATGAAGCTGTTGAGTGATCGCGGGAGCGGGACGCCGCTGGTGCTGGTCTGCGCCCTGATGTGCGACGAGGAGCTGTTCGCCGGCCAGGCGGACCGGCTCTCGCGCCGCCGCCGGGTGATGATCTTCCAGTCCGAGGGCGAAGAGAGCCTGCGCGACGCCGCCGTGGAGCTGCTGTCCATGGTGGGCGCGCTGGGCCTGCGCAGCGTGGACCTGGGCGGCCTGTCCATGGGCGGTGCCGTCGCCCTGGAGGCGGCGAGCCGCTGCCCCAGCGCGGTCCGGCGCCTGCTGCTGCTGGGCACGCGGCACACGGCCGACGACGAGGACGGACGCGCCGCGCGCCTGGAGACGATCCGCCAACTGGAGGAGGGCCGGATGGAGCAGGTGCTGGAGAGCTTCCTGCCCAGCCTGCTCAGCGAACAGAGCCGGCGCGACCACGGCGAACGCGTGCGCCACATGTTCCGCCGGCTGGGCCCGGCCCTCTACGCCCGGCAACTGCGCACCCTGCTCACGCGCCGCGATCAGAGCGGGACGCTGGCCGCCTTCCAGGGGCCCCTGCTCTGTCTCACGGGCGCCCAGGACAGCCTGACCCCGCCGGATCTCCAACGCCGGATGGCGGCCCTGGCCCCGCGCGGACAGTGGGGCGTGATCCCGGGCAACGTGGGCCACCTCTCCACCCTGGAGGCCCCCCAGGCCGCCCTGCGCGAGATCGAGACCTTCCTGGCGGACTGACGGTCCGCCCGCTGCGCCGCCGGTTCTGCCCGGCCCCCAGGGCGCGACCCGGCAGCGGCGCCATCGGCGCCTGCCGAATCCTACTTTTCGCCATGCTCGAACCACGTCCAGCCAGTGTCGGAGTCCTGACCAGCGGTCCCCTGCCGCCGGAGCTCCGCGCCGGGCTCACCTTCCTGGAATCCGCCCTGGGCGTGCCCGTGCGGATCCTGGCGCCGGACGAGCCGCTGTCCGAGCGTCTGCTGGTGCTGGGGCCTGTTCCCTGCGGCCTGGACCTGACCGAGGTCCGGCTGGTGCTGCACGCGCCCCGGCCCGCCGCCCTCCCGCAACCGCGTCGGGAGTGGATCGAGCCCGGGCCGCTCCCTGTCTTTGGCGAACTGGAACGCTATCCGGACAGCGACGACCTGCCCTGGCACTACCTGGGCGGCGGCACGCCCGTCAGCTGGGCCAGCCGGGGCCGCCAGACCCTGTTCCGGCTGGGTTTCGACGTGCTGGGTCCGCTCGGCTGGAGCCTGGCCCGCGCCGCGGAGCGCGGCCCGGCCGCCGCGGCCTGGCGCAACGCGCGGGTGGACGAGTTGCCCTCCGAGGAGAAGGCCCTGGCGCTGACGCCCTGGGTGGACCGGCTGGTGCTGCTGCTGGCCCGGCTGCTGGACCTGGAGGAGCGCGCCGGCGGCCCCGTCGCCGAGGAGCGCTGGCCGGGCGGCGCGCGCTGGGCCGTGGCCCTCAGCCACGACGTGGACATGCTCTTCAAGTGGCGCTTCCGCAGCGTCCTGCGCCTGTTGCTGGAGACGCCGCCCCGGGCGTTGGGCGGCGACCTGCCAGGCCTGGCCCGGCGCTGGCGCGAGCTGCTGCAGCGCCTGCGCGGGGGGCGCGACCCCTGGTTCCTGGTGGACGAACTGCTGGACCTGGAGGAGCGCCGCGGCCTGCACTCCACCCTGCTCTTCCTGGCCGAACCCCGCGACCACCAGACCTTCCGCTACCATCTGGACCGTGCCCAGGTGCGCGGACTGCTGCTGCGCCTGCGCCAACGCGGATTCGAGACTGCCCTGCACGGCGGCTGGAGCAGCCACCGCTCCGCTGAGCGCCTGCGCGTCCAGCGCCAGCGTCTGGAAAGCCTGAGCGGCCAGAGTTCGCCTGTCACACGCCAGCACTGGTTGCGTTTCGACGTGGAGCGGACCTGGGAGGCCCAGGAGCGCGCCGGCTTCCTCGTGGACAGCAGCCTGGGCTTCAACGACCGGCCGGGCTTCCGCGCGGGCACCAGCCTGCCCTTCCATCCCACGGCGGCCGACGGCGCCCCGCGGCGCCTCCTGGAGCTGCCGCTGGTCCTGATGGACAGCCAGCTCTTCGACGAGCAGGGACTGGAGCTTCCCGCCGCCGCGCGCCTGGCCCAGGACGCGCTCGAGCAGGTGCGCCGGGTGCGCGGTCTGCTCACCCTCAACTGGCATCCGCACACCCTTTGCCGGGCGGATTTCCCCGGGCGGCGCGAGCTCTTCGAGGAGCTGCTGGGCGTGCTGGCGCGCCGGGACTGCTGGACGGCCTCGCTGGGCGATGTGTCCGCCTACTGGCTGGAGCGCGAGGCCCGGCTGGCGGCCCGGGGCCTGGCGGGAAGAGCCGACGCGCCCCGGGAGCGGCCGGCCGGACGGGAGAGCCAGCCGTGCGTGTGCTGATCGGCCTGCTCTCCGAACTCAGCCACGAGCGGCGTCAGGAGCGCATGGTGGACGCGCTGGAGCGGGCCGGCCACCAGGTCGCCGTCACCTGGGTGGACAACGGCAGTTCGCCGCGCTCGGCCTTCTGGCGGGACCGGACCCTGCACCGGCTGGAGAATCCACGCGCCGGCCGGCGCAAGGCCTACTTCCTGCGCTTCATGCACTGGTTCCACGGGCTGATCCTGCGCGAGCGCCCGGACTGCGTGCTGGCGGTGGATCCGCCCGCCCTGCTGCCCGCGCGCCTGGCCCGGCTGCGGCGCGAGTTCCGCCTGCTCTACGACGCCCGCGAGTACTACTGCGAGCTGCCCACCATCCGCGAGCGTCCGGCCGTGCGCGCCTTCTGGAACGCCGCCGAGGGCTGGGGCATGCGGCGCGCCGACGCCTCGTGGGCCGTCTGCGGGAGCATCGCCCGGGCCCTGGAACACGACCACCGCGTGGCGGGCGTGGGCGTGGTGCGCAACCTGCCCGTTCGCAGTTTCCAGCCGCGCGCCCCCGAGCGGCGGGACGCCCTGCGCGCGCTGCTGCCCGGCTTGGACGCAGGGCCCGTGGTGGTTTACGCCGGGGGCTTCTGGCCCGGCTATGACTTCCGTCCCCTGCAGGAGGCGCTGGGCCGCCTGCCCGGGGTGCAACTGGTCCTGCTGGGCGAGGGCCCGGAGCTGGAGACGCACCGGCGGCACGCGGCCGGGCTGGCCTGGGGCGGCCGCCTGCACTTTCCCGGCAAGGTCGCGCCGGAGCGGCTGGACGCCCTGTTGCGCGGAGCGGACGCGGGCGTGGTGCTGGTGCCGGATCTGGGGCTCTCCTACCGCTACCTGCTGCCCAACAAATTGTTCGAGTACATCCAGGCCGGCCTGCCGGTGCTGGCCTCGCCCTTGCCCGAGCTGGCCGCGGTGGTGCTGGGGCGCGGCGTGGGGCGCTGCGCCGATCCCGCGGATCCGCAGGCCATCGCCACGCGCCTGGCGGAGCTGCTGGATCCGGAGCGCGCGGTGGGCTGGCAGGTGGCGCTGGGCGCGGCGGCGGCGGAACTCTGCTGGGAACGGGAGGAGGCGCGCTTCCTGGCACTGGTGGAAGGCCGGGAGGTCCGGAGCGGCGTGACGCGCGGCTGAGGCGCCCCAAGGGCTGGACAGGGTGGGCCCGCGGCGCCGGCGAGCCGGCGAGAAGCCAGACGGGGTGGACGGTCGCGCGGGGGACCGGCAGTTGGCGGGGGGATACGGGGATCAATCCGGCGGGGGCGAGGTTCCCCGGGCGGGTGGGGGGCGGTGGGAGGGCCCACTGTCCATTTTCAGCAATCAGAACAACTGCGCCGTCCGCGCCTGCGCCGCCCGGGAAACTGGCGATCCGCGCCGGGCCCGGCCTGCCGACGAGCGCCCGCTTCAGGAACCGCTGCCCGTGGACTACAGCGTCATCATCCCCTCCTACAACGACGGGCCGCGCCTGGCGCGCTGTCTGGATTCCCTGTGCCGCCTGACGGCGCCCGCCGGATCCTGGGAGGTGGTGGTGGCCCTGGACGGCTCCACCGACGGCAGCCGCGAACTGCTGGAGCGCGGCCGACGCTGCGACGCGGGCGGCGCCACCGGCCTGGCGGGCGGGCTGGACTCCCTCGTGGCCGCCGGCGCCTGGAGCGCCCTGCCCCTGCGCGTGGTGGATCTGCCGGAGAACCGCGGGCGCAGCGCAGCGCGCAACGCGGCGCTGGCCGTGGCCACCGGCCGCTGGCTCTGCTTCCTGGACGCCGACCTGCGCGTGGCCCCGGACTGGCTGCGCGCTCTGGCCGACTGCGCCAGGGATCCGGAGGTGGTGGCGGTGGGCGAGATGGTCTACGAGGCCCGGCCCGACGAGGAGCCCGGCGCGGCCCTGCTGGCGGGCGAGCCCGGCGCGGAGGCCGAGCGGCGGGCCGCCCTGCGACGCTACCAGCGCTACCTGGAGACCCGCGGTCCCTGGAAGTACCGCGAGCAGGCGGCCATGCCGGCGCGCTACTTCTACACCTGCAACTCCTGTGTCCACCGGAGCCTGCTGGAAGCCGCGGGTCCCTTCGACGAGCGCCTGCGCGGCTGGGGCGGCGAGGACATCGACATGGGCCTGAAGCTGGAGGCCGCCGGCGGCCGGCTGGTCTACTGCCGCCGGGCCCGCGCCTTGCACGCCCAGGAGCGCTCCTTCGCCCGCCACTGCCAAAATCTGGAGAGCCTGGGCCGGGAGGGGCTGGCCCTGCTGGTGGAGCGCCATCCCGCCTTGCTGGGACTGCTGCAGCTGGATCGACTGCTGCCCGCGCGGCTGGGCGGGCGGCCGCTGCCCGCGCTGATCCTCGCCCGGGCCCTGGGCCTGCAGCGCCTGCTGGTGTGGCTGGAGGCGCTGGGCCTGCCCTTTCCCGAGCGCCTTTACGACCTGACGGTCTTCCTGCACTACGCGGGCGGGTACCGGGAGCGCGCGCTGGGGCGGACTCGGCTTCCACTGTCGACTTCATGATCTTGCGGGCAACAAGCAGCGGGAGAGAACCATGATCACCCTGATCGACGGCAAGGCCCTGGCGGAGGAGTTGCGCGGCGAGGTCGGCCTGGAGGCCGCCGCCCTGTCGCAGCGTCACGGCCGGGCCCCGGGACTGGCCGCCGTGCTGGTGGGCGAGGACGCGGCCAGCCAGGTCTACGTGCGCAGCAAGCACAAGGCCTGCCAAGTGGCCGGCCTGCACAGCGAGGTCTTCCGCCTGCCCGGCGATTGCCCGCGCGAGCGCCTGTTGGCGCTGGTGGACCTGCTCAACGCCGATCCGGCCTTTGACGGCATCCTCGTGCAGCTGCCGCTGCCCAGCCACTTGAACGAGCAGGAGGTGTTGGAGCGCATCCGCCCGGACAAGGACGTGGACGGCTTCCATCCCATCAACGTCGGCCGCGTGCTGGCCGGGCTGCCCGGAGCCTTCGCCCCGGCCACGCCCGCGGGCATCGTGGAGCTGCTGCGACGCTCGGGCATTTCCACGGCGGGCGCGCACGTGGTGGTGCTGGGGCGCTCCAACATCGTGGGCAAGCCGCTGGCCAGCCTGATGATGCAGAAGGGCGAGGGCGCCGACGCCACGGTCACGGTCTGCCACAGCCGCAGCCGGGACCTGGCCGAGCACTGCCGGCGCGCGGACATCCTGGTGGCGGCCATCGGCCGCGCGCGCTTCGTCAGCGCGGACATGGTGAAAGAGGGGGCCGTGGTGGTGGACGTGGGCATCAACCGCATCGAGGATCCCGCCGCGCCCAAGGGCAGCCGGCTGGTGGGGGACGTGGATTTCGACGCCGTGGCGCCGCGCTGCCGGGCCATCACGCCCGTGCCGGGCGGCGTGGGTCCCATGACCATCGCCATGCTCTTGAAGAACACCGTGGAAAGCGCCCGGCGCCGGCTGGAGGGCCCGCGATGAAGCCGCGCCTCCTGCTGCTGCTGGGCGGCGAGTCCGGCGAGCGCGACGTCTCTCTGGCCAGCGGCCGGGCCTGTGCCCGGGCCCTGGCGGAATTGGGCCATCCCCTGCGCTTGCTGGATCCCCTCTTCCCTGGGGCCGTGCACGCGCTGGAGGACTTCCCCTTCGGCGCGGGTCCGGGGGAGGAGAGCCCGGATCTGAATTCGCTGGGTGCCGCGCGCGTGGCCGCGCTGGTGGCCAGCCTGCGCGCCGAGGCCCCGGAGCTGGTCTTCAACTGCCTGCACGGCGGCTTCGGCGAGGACGGCCGGCTGGCCGGGCTCTGCGAGCTGCTGGAGATTCCCCTGACATCCAGCCCCAGCCTGGCCTCGGCCCTGGCCATGGACAAGGAGCGCACGCGCTTCTGGCTGTCGGCCCTGGGGATTCCCGTGGCGGCGGGCCGGCTGGTGCCGCGGGGCGCAAACCCGGCGGATCTGCCCGCAGGCGTCCTGGTGGTGAAACCCAACCGGATGGGTTCCAGCGTGGGCGTCAGCATCGTCGAAGAGCGCGCGGAGCTGAAGCGGGCGCTGGAGCAGGTGTTCGAGCTGGGCGACGACGCGTTGGTGGAAGCCTACATCCCCGGCCGGGAACTCACCGTCGCCTGGCTGGACGGCGAAGCCCTGCCCCCGGTGGAGATCCGGCCCCGGGACGGCGGCTGGTACGACTACCGGCGCAAGTATTCGGGCGGCACGGACTACCTCTGCCCGGCGGAGCTGGATCCCCGGCTGGTCACCCGGCTGGCGGACTGGACCCGGCGCCTCAACGCCAGCCTGGGCTGCCGGGGCGCCACGCGCACGGACTGGCGCCTCGATCCGGCGGGCGAGGCCTTCTGCCTGGAGATCAACATCACGCCGGGCATGACGGACAAGAGCCTGGTACCCAAGGCCGCCGCCGCACGGGGCTGGGACTTTCCCGAATTGCTGACGCGCATGGTCGCCGCGGCTCTGCGCTAGCCCATGACCCGCGCACGGCCCGATCTGCTCGGCGCCCTCTGGGCCCGGCACCTGGCTTCGCCCCTGCCGCGCGCCTGGCTGGGACCCTTCGGCGGATTCGCCCGGCGCGCCTGCCGGCCCCTGGAGCGCGTGCTGCTGGACGGCCCGCCTGGGGCGCCCCGCCTGCGACACTGGGCCCAGGGCCGTTGGAAGCTTAGGACGGCGGATCCCCTGGACCTGGTGGAGGAACGGGCCCGCGCCCTGGGCCTGCCGGGCCTGGGCTGGGTGGCCTACGAATACGCCCACTTGCTGGAGGACTTCCCCGCCGTCGCGGGGGCGCCGTCCCGCTGGCCCCTGCTGGCCTTCACCTTTTTCCAGGAGCAGGAGGACCTGCCCCTGGCAGGCCTGCCGCCGGCGGAGTGGAGGGCGCCCGTCGCGCCGGCCCGGACGCGGAGCCGCGGGCTGGAGGCCGAGCGCCCGCCGGCGGAGTTCCGGCGGGGCGTGGCGCGCATCCGGCGCTGGATCGAGGCCGGCGACTGTTACCAGGTCAACCTCGTGCAGGCCTTCCACGCGCCGCTGGCCACGCGGGACGCGCCCTGGCTCTTCGCCCGGCTGCGGGCTGGCGACGCCGGGGTTGCGGGCTACCAGGCCTTGTTCGAGGAGCGTGGGCGGGCCCTGGTCTGCGATTCCCCCGAACTGTTTCTGGAACGTCAGGGCGAGCACCTGCGGGCCCAGCCCATCAAGGGCACCGTCGCCCTGCCCGCGGGTCCGCTGCGCGAGGCCCGGCGCCGGGCGGCCGCCTGGCTGCTGGCCTCGGAGAAGGATCGGGCCGAACTGGCGATGATCGTGGACCTGCTGCGCAACGACCTGAGCCGGGTCTGCCGGCCGGGCAGCGTGCAGGTGGGCCCCTGGCCCGCGATCCTGGCCCTGCCCAGCCTGCTCCACACCTGCGCGCGGATCCGCGGCCGGCTGCGGCCCGGCCAGGGGCTGGCGCAGATCTTCCGCGCCGCCTTTCCCAGCGGCAGCATCACGGGCTGCCCGCGCCTGCGGGCCATGGAGCGCATCACCCAATTGGAATCTGCGCCCCGCGGACCCTGCCTGGGGGCGTTGGGGCGCGTGGAGCCGACCGGGGATTTCCTGTTCAACGTGGCCATCCGGACGGCTCTGCTGGAGGGCGGGCAGCTGCGCCTGCTGGCCGGCGGCGGGATCACGTGCGATTCCCGGCCAGCCGCCGAGGAGGCGGAGAGCCGGCTCAAGGCCGAACGCTTCCGCCAGGTGTTGGCCGGTCCGGGCTGAGCCGAACCGCCGATCTGCGCGGAGCGGTCGGGTTCGGCGCGGCGGATTCCGCGGCTGGGAGCCCCAATGGCGCCACCCGGCGCCTCGCTCCGCGGGACTCCTCATGCTACATTCATGACCCTTTCGCACCCTGTTTTAACAAGTGGAAGGCCACGCCCCCCGGACGAGGGTCGCCCGGGCCGCTGCTCCACCCTTTGGGGACTGACGCCGCACATGAAGAGAAGCCTCGCTCTACTGGGCATCCTGGGTTGCGCCCTGGTCATTCACGGCGCGGACGACTACACCAAGTACACGTCCGTGGGCGAGTTGGGCCTGACCATCACCAACTTCGGCGTGATCGGCCACGGCTACAACATCGAGGGCCAGCCCTCCTGCCTCTACAAACAGTACTCCAGCTTGGATTTCGAACAGGTGGAGCACTTCTCCTACGGCGGCCTTTGGGTGGGCGGCAAAGTGGACGGGGAGGCCCGCGTCTCCACCTCGGTGATGGACGGCACCTTCGGCGGCGAAGGCTGGGAGTGGAACAACACGACGGCCACGGGCGACACGGTGCGGATCCGTTCGACCTTCACCGACAGCGAGTACTTCAGCGGTCAGGCCATCAGCCACCAGGACTTCCTGATCAGCTTCACGGACACCAGCCGTGTGGTGCCGTCCACGGGCGAGGAGATCACCAACCACAACCCGCTGGGCCTGCGCGTGGACCTGAACACCCACGCCTGGAACTACAGCTACGCCGACGCCTTCGTCATCCTCGACCTGACCATCACCAACATCAGCGGGGAGATGGACCCCGCCGGGACGGGCTGGACCATCGACAGCCTGCGCGTGGGCTACTGGATCGACGAGGCGGTAGGCAACTTCAACCTGACCAACTACTACGCGCCCGGCCGGGGCGGCTGGTCCTGGTACGACAACCTGGCGGGCGTGGTGCTGACCGACGAGCCCAGTCCGGCCCAGGGCGACAGCATCTGGATGGCCGTGGGCTACGACGCCGACGGCGACAACGGCTACAGCGAGAGCATCCTGGGCTGCCGCTTCCTGGGCGGCTCCGGCCCCCACGTGGCGGACCCCCGCACCATCCGGCCCGCGGCCACCAGCTGGGAGTGGAACACTTCGGGCAACCCCGACTGGCCGCTCAACACGCCGGCCAACGACGCCGAACGCTTCCAGGCCCTGCAGGAGCGGGCGAATCTGGCCGACGCCAGCTTTCCCTACGGCACGGAGAACACAGGCAGCTGGATGATGCTCGCCGGCGCCGGGAGCTTCGGCCACCTGTTGCCGGGGGAGAGCTGCAACGCCGTGTTCGCCATCGCCTGCGGCAGCCGGGACTTCCTGGCCAGCCCGGTGAGCCCCGACGATCCGCTGAGCGGCCTGAAGAACCTGCAGACCATGGCCCAGCCGCTGGTGGCCAACACCACCTGGGCGCGCATCGCCTGGGACGGCGAGGACAAGAACCGCAACGGCCAACTGGACGGGGAAGAGGACCTGGACGCCGACGGCGTGCTGGACCGCTACCTGCTGCCCAATCCGCCTCCCGGCCCGGCCCTGGCCGTGGTGGCCGGCGAGCGGGAGATGACCCTCTACTGGCGCAATGATCCCGAGCACTTCGTGGACCCGATCCTGGGCGTGGCGGACTTCGAGGGCTACCGCATCTACAGCAGCCTGCGCACCCCGGGAGCCGGCGGCACGCGCACGCTGGTGGCCCAGTTCGACATCGAGAACGAGATCTGGCCCAACACGGGGCTGGCGGACATCGGCGTGCGCCACGCGCTGGGCGTGGACGCGGATTCCGTCGAGGTGGAGGGGCGCTGGTACCACTACGCCTTCCGGCTGGAGAACCTGCCCAGCGGACGGCCCGAGGGCAACTGGGTGGCGGTCTCCTCCTACGACCACGGCCTGCCGGAGAACAACCTGCCCAGCCTGGAATCGGACGTCAAGGAGAACTGGTCCTTCGTCTTTCCGGGCGGCCTGGCGGACCTGCCCGGCGACGGCGTGGACCTGAAGCCCGGCGTCTATCCCAATCCCTACCGCGGCCGCGCCAGCTGGGACGGCAGTGGTCCCTACGAGCGCGTGCTCTGGTTCACGCACCTGCCGGCGCGCTGCACGGTGAGCATCTTCACCCTGGCCGGGGACTTCGTGGACTCCTTCGAACATGACGCCGCCACCTACCAGGGTGAGGATGTGGAGCTGATCCGCAACGTGCTCCAGCAGGTGAACGGCGCCAGCGGCGCGGACGCGCCCTTCGTGTTCAGCGGCGGCGAGCACGCCTGGGACCTGGTGAGCCGCCACGACCAGGCCATCGCCACCGGCCTCTACCTGTTCTCGGTGGAGGACAAGGCCACGGGAAAAACTGAGATCGGCAAGTTCGCCGTGATCAAATAGCGCGACGACCCTGTCGGTCGACGCCTGCCCTGAAACAAAAGAGCCGCCCGAAGCGGCCTATCCCAAGGAGGACCAGATGAAGTCCTGGATTTTCGCGCTCCTGTTGCTGGCGGGCTCGGTGTTCGCCTACGAGGAGCTGAGCATCAGCCAGCTGCAGATGCCCGGTGCCTTCGGCCCCGACAGCTCGGGCCATTGCGGGGACACGGTGACGGTGGTGGGCGTGGCGCTCTCCTCGTCCGAACACTTCTATTCGGGCAGCCACTCCAGCTTCTACCTGATCGACACGCTGGGCGTGGAGTACGGCGGCGTGCTGGTCTATCACCCCGACCCCGACATGTTCGACGTCTTCGTGGGCGACCTGCTGCGCATCACGGGCGTGGTGAGCGAGTACCGCACCACCGACGCCAACGGCGTGGCCAACATGACCGAACTCATCCCGCTGGATCCCTCCGTCTACGTGGAGGTGCTGGGGTACGAGCACGCGCTGCCGGAGCCGGTCTTCGTGGACATGTGGTACCTGGACCGCGTTCGGCACAACGAACACGTAGGCGAGATCTACGAGAGCATGCTGGTGGAGATCCACGACGCCGTGGTGGTGGACATCAGCGCGCCGCCTTCCTACCGCCAGTTCACCGTGGCCGATCCCGAGGGCAACCGGGCGATCATCCGCACAGCCGCCGCGGGCCTCAGCGACTACGGGCGCCCGCCGCTGGGCTCCACGTTCGAGCTGATCAAGGGCGTGATCTACCACGTCTACGGGCAGTACAACGTCATGCCCCGCGACATCGCGGACCTGGTCCTGGCCGTGGGCCCGCCCATCATCAGCGGCACGACCATCGGCCCCTGCGGTGTCACGCCCAGCGACCTGGTGCACATCACGGCCAACCTGTCGGATGACACGGCCATCGACGAGGCCTTCGTCTACTTCCGCGTCAACGGCGGCGCCTGGACCGAGTATCCGCTGACGCGCGACCTCTCCAACCCCGTGCTGTTCACGTCCGACCTGCCCGCCCAGCCCGAAGGCTCGCTGGTGGAGGTCTACTACCACGCCCTGGACGACGAGGGCAACGTGAGCCGGCATCCGGCGGAAGGCCCCGACGCCGCCGCCTTCCCGCAGATCTACGTGACGGGCGTCGCGCCCACCACCTGCGCCCAGGTCCAGGGCGAGACCTATCCCGATGGCGCCAGCCACTTCCAGTGCCACGAGGCCACGCTGACGGGTACCATCACCTTCGGCTACACGGACTTCGGCTTCACGCCCGAGGACACCTACCGCAACTACATCCTGGCCGAGGATGTGGGCGTCAACCACGCCATGTACCTCTACAACAACAACAGCCACCCGGTCTTCATGGCCCAGCTGGAGCGCGGGGACCGGATCACCCTCACGGGGACCATCACCGAGTACAACGGCTTGACGGAGCTCTCCAACATCAGCGCCTACACGCTGGAGTCGTCGGGCAACGTCGAGTCCCTCGCCCAGGTCAGCCTGGCCACCATCCTGGCGGCGCCCGAGGGCTGGGAGAGCGTGCTGGTGGAATTGGCGGACATCGCCGTGGTGGACAGCGTGGGCTTCGGCGAGTGGCTGGTGCAGGACGGTCAGGGCAATCAGATCATCCTGGACAACCTGGGGATCTGGGACGTGGCCCTGCACGCCGGATCGCAGATGGACGCCCTGCGCGGCATGATCACCTACAACTTCGGCGCATGGAAGATCGCCCCGCGCGACAACGCCGACTTCGTCAACCTGGACGGCGTGGGGCCGGTGGAGCAGCCGCTGGACTTCCAGCTGACGGCCGCCGTGCCCAATCCCTTCAACCCTGCCACGAGCATCGAGTACAGCCTGGGTCGGGCCACCAACCTGCGCCTGAGCGTGTACAACGTGGTCGGGCAGGAAGTGGCCGTGCTGGTGGACGGCCAGCAGGCGGCGGGCCGGCATACGGCCCTCTTGGATGGCGCGGGCCTGGCCAGCGGACTCTACATCGCCCGGCTGGAGGCGGAGGGCCGCTCCGACGAACTCAAGCTCCTGTTGGTGAAGTAATTCGAACGGGTGCGTAGGGACACGATGCATCGTGTCCCTACCCCCTTCATTGCTGACGAGGATTCCATGGCCCGCTGGACCCTGCTGCTCCTGATCCCCCTGGTCGTCTGGCTGGGCTGCGAGCCCCGCGAGGGGGACGACAGCCGACTGGACAACCGTCCGCCCCAGACCCACCTCTCCGTGGGCTACTTCCGCGCGGATTCCTCCCAGGTGGATACCCTGGGCCTCAGCACCTCGCGCGTGGGCCTGTCCTGGTGGGGCGAGGACGCCGACGGCTGGATCGACCACTACCTCTACCGCTGGTCCACGGAGGTGGACAGCGCGGGGAACCCCGTCTGGCACAGCACCGAGGCCGAGAGCGACACCTTCGTCGTCCTGCTCACCCAGGAACTGATGACCGTGCGCTTCGAGATCGTGGCCGTGGACAACGAGGGCAGCGTGGACCCCACCCCGGCGGTCACCGTCTTCCCGGCCTACAACCAGAAGCCGCGGCTGGACTGGGTGGCCATGAGCCAGGAGCTGCTCTCCGGCACCGCCCTGGACACCTGCTGGACCTTCGGCTACAACACCTTCCACTTCAACGTGTGGGACCTGGACGGCAACGAGACCATCACGCGCGTCCTCTGGGCCCTGGACGACACCAGCAGCTGGACCGAGCTGCCCCTGGGCCTGAACAGCATCCCGCTGACCCCCGAGCAGCTCACCCCCGGCGGGCACAAGGTCTTCGTCAAGGCCCAGGACATCGCCCAGGCCTGGAGCCAGACCCTCAGTTATCCGCGGCCCCAGGACACGCTTTCTGACGGGCGCGCCCAGGTCTGGGCCGTCAAGCCCACCGTGGGCAGCCTGCTGGTGGTCTTCGACGACCCGGCCGAGGAAGCCCTCGGCGTGCCGGACATCAAGACCGGGCTGGCGGGGATGGGCTTCCAGGAGCACGAGGACTACACCTTCTGGCTGGCCACGGACTGGCTGCCCTACGACGAGCAGGACTTCCAGTCGATCATCGAGGACTTCTCGATGGTCTTCTGGTTCAGCTGGAAGAACACCCAGAACGAGACTGCCTGCGACAACCTGAACCTCTTCATGGCCCGGGGCGGCCGCGTGCTGATGAGCACGTCGGACCTGGGGCGCCGCTCCAGTTCGGGGGGCACCTACCTGTTCGACGGGATCTGCGTGCCCGTGGACAGCTTGACCGACGAGCGCGACCGCATCCTGCCCAGCCACCCCCTGCTGCCCTCGCCGGGCTTCGAGCACTACCCGGTGCTGCACATGCGCGAGGCGGTCTCCTTCATGAGCCCGGGAAGCGAATATCCGCGCTTCGGCTTCCGGCCCGACAGTTCGGCGGTGGAATCCTACTACGTGCCGGAGACCGCCGGCCCGCCCCTGCGCCCGCGCGCCGCGCTGGCGGCCCGCCAAGCCGCCGACGGCCGGCCGGAGAAGGCCAAGCAACTCTACTTCAGCGTGCCGCTGCACAAGGCGGACAACCTGGACAGCCTCTTCCGGGTGGTGATCGATGAAGAATTCAACTGGTAGGCCCGCGATGAACCTGGAGCACCGCATGCAGCCCGATCGCACCGCCCGACGCCGGACCGGCTGGGGGGCCCCGCTCCTCTGCCTCCTGCTGCTGCTCTGTGTCACGGCCTCCGCCTGGGCGGAAGGCCGCGTGCGCGGCCGGGTGTCGGACAAGGACACGGGCGAGCCGCTGGCGGGCGTCAACGTGCTCGTGCAGGGCACCTACCGCGGCGCGGCCACGGACCTGGAGGGCCAGTTCGTCATCATGGGGATCAAGCCCGGGATGGTGGACCTGGAGTTCAGCAGCGTGGGCTACAAGACCGTGCTGACCACCGGCGTGATGGTGGTGGACGGCCTGGTCAAGGAGCAGAACGTCGCCCTGGAGAGGAGCTTCCTCAAGGGCGAGGACGTGGTGATCATCGGCAAGAAGCCGCTCTACGCGGTGGACAACACCTCCTCGTCCAGCAACGTGGACCTGGAGGCCATCCAGACGCAGGTGGTGGAAACCATCGTGGACGTGGTCAGCCAGCAGGCGGGCGTCTCAAAGTCCGACAACGAGGTCCATATCCGCGGCGGGCGCGCCGACGAGAACCTCTACATCATCGACGGGCTGTCGGTGAAGGACCCCGTCTCCGGCCAGGGCACGGGCGTCTTCCTCTCCGCCGAGGCGGTCAAGAACGTGGAAGTGATCACGGGCGGCTTCAACGCCGAGTACGGCGAGGCCATGAGTGGCGTGATCAACGTGGAGACGCGCGAGGGCGACGACGAGTTCTTCGGCTCCATGTCCTGGAAGCGCGACAACCTGGGCCTCGATCTGCCCACGGACAACCAGAACCAGGACGTCATTGAGGCCAGCATGGGCGGACCGCTGCCCTCCTTGGGCCTGCCCGGCAGCCTGGCCTGGTTCTTCAACGGCTACGGCTCCTTCGGCGACACGCACCTGCCCCACGCCCGCGAGCTGCAGCCCTACCAGGACTGGATGGAGCGCTTCGCCCTGCGTGAGGACAACAACGTCTCGGCGCTGGGCAAGCTCACCTGGCGGCCCAAGCCCACGCGCAAACTGACGGGCTCGCTGGGGCGCAGCCTCCAGCTCAACCAGGGCTACTTCACCACGCTGGTGGAGGACAAGCGCTTCTATCCCTACGAGTACCAGCAGAACCTGGACCGCTACAACACCTTCAGCCAGGAGTCGCGCCAGGGCGGGCTGAACTGGAAGGAGACCCTGAGCGAGCGCTCCTTCTTCGACCTCTACTACGGCTTCGTGTTCATCAACCAGCACTCCGACGCGGGCAAGCACTGGACCGAGTACGAGCGCCCGCTGGACATCGATCCCACCTGGTACCTGCAGAACCCCGACGGCTCGATCACCATCTACCAGGGCGACGGTTTCTGGGATTCGGGCGACACGGACTACTGGCACGACCATAGCGTGCTGACCCACTCCCTCAAGGGCGCGCTCACCAGCAACCTGGGCGACCACGAGCTGAAGTCGGGTTTCGAGATCGAGAACAGCGAGATGCAGCTGCTGCACGTGGTGGATCCCTGGCTGGGCACCGCGGACGCCCCCGGCGGCGCCTTCGATTTGTATCACGCCTGGACCACGGCGGGCGCGCTCTACGCCCAGGACAAGATCACCTACAAGGGCATGAACGCGAACCTGGGCCTGCGGCTGGACTTCTGGCGCCCGGGCAGCTACGTGGAGCGGGCCGTGGAAGATTCGGCCACCGCCGTCATGACCAAGGCCGGCCGCGAGCTCTTCCACGACGAGACCTTCGGCTTCCTGGGCGGGCGCTGGAAGGCCCAGCTCAGCCCGCGCCTGGGCATCAGCCACCCGGTCACCGACAACGACATGCTGTTCTTCAGCTACGGGCACTTCAGCCAGCGGCCCAAGTACGCCTACGTCTACGCCAAGCTGAAGACCACGGACAAGTCCAAGTCCTCGCTCTACGGCAACCCCAACCTCAACCCCACCACCACGGTGGCCTACGAGGTGGGGCTGAAGCACAAGTTCAACTCCAACAGCGTGCTGCAGGTGACGGCGTTCTACAAGGACATGTTCAACTACGTGACGGCCTTCTCGGTGAACAGCAACCACCCGCGCTACGGGAGCATCAGCTACACGCAGTACTGGAACATCGACTACGCGCGCAGCCGCGGGCTGGAGCTCTCCTGGCGGCACCGCTTCGAGGAGTACTGGAGCTTCAACTGGAACCTCTCCTACAGTGTGCTGACCGGCAAGAGCAGCTCGCCGGCGGAGAACCTGCTGAACGAGGCCCGGGCGGGCAGCCGCGACGAGGACCTGAGCGAGAGCTACCTGCGCTGGGACAAGCCGCTGGCCACCAGTTTCGACCTAAGCCTCTACGTGGACAAGGGCCAGGGCCCGCGGCTGGGCAATTTCCAACTGCCCGATCGCTGGGGCGCCAACCTGCGCCTCGAGCTCGAGAGCGGCCAGCGCTACACGCCGCAGTACATCGACGTGGGCGACGTGAACAACCCGCAGGACGACGAACCCCGCGACCGCGAGGCCAAACCCAACACCGAGCTGACCCCCATGACCACGCTGGTGGACGGCCGCCTCTGGAAGGACTTCAAGCTGGGCGGCCGCAGCCTGCGCGTGTTCTGCGAGGTGGAGAACCTGTTCAACTTCAAGAGCCCGGCCTCCTCGAGCTGGATCAATCCGCTCACCGGCGAGGTCTGGGAAGACGGGGATCCCTTCGTGGCCAACAACCGCGTCTACTACGCGTGGTCCAGCGAGCTGACCCGCGACCGCGTGCGCCCGCCGGGCACACCGGCGCGCTACAAGGAGCCGCGCCAGGTGATGTTCGGCGTGTCGGTGCAGTTCTGATGAAGGCCCGGAATCCCAAGCAAGACGGGACACCCATGAAAGTCGCCTTTGTGATGCTGGGCCTGCTGCCCCTGCTGGCGCCCGCCCTGCGGGCCCAGGAGCTGGTGCACAACTTCGGCGAGGAACGGGCCGCCACCACCGTGCTCAACTTCCTCAAGATCGGCGTGGGCGCGCGGGCCGAGGGGATGGCCCAGGCCTTCGTGGGCGTGGCGGACGACGCCAGCGCGCTCTACTGGAACCCGGCGGGCATCAGTTCGCTCAAGGGCAACCACGTGGCCCTGCACCACCTGGAGTGGCCCGCGGATATCGACTACACCTGGCTCGGCTACACGCGCGAACTCAACCCCAACTTGCATGTGGGCCTGGCCTACGGTCAGCTGGCCACCGACGAGATGGCCGTCACCACGGAAGATCACCCCGACGGAGACGGCCGCAGTTTCTACTTCACCGACCAGTTCCTCCAGGCCACCGGGGCCTTCCAGCTGACCAACCAGTTCAGCTGCGGCGTCAGCGTGCGCTACGTGCGCGAGGACATCGCCGAAGTGACCATGGACGGCCTGCTGCTGGACGTGGGCACGCACTACCGCACGGGCTGGAAGGATCTGGCCGTGGCCGTCTCGCTGGTCAACTTCGGCGGGCAGTTCACGCCCGAGGGCAGCTGGACGCCCGCGGAGGCCGATGCGCGCGCCCGGGGCTACGAGGACTTCTCGGCGCCCACGATCTTCCGGCTGGGCAGCTCCATGCACCTGCTGCAGATCGAGGACCATTCCCTGCTGGGCGCTTTGCAGATCAACCACCCGGTGGACAACAGCGAGAGCTACGACCTGGGCTTCGAGTACGACTGGCGCCACGCCACCTTTCTGCGAGCCGGCTGGAAGTTCAACGGCGGCCAGGAGAGTTGGACCGCGGGCGCGGGTCTGTCCTTCGAGCACTGGGGACTGGGCGTGCGCCTGGACATCAGCTACAGCGAGTTCGGCTTGCTCAACAACAGCCGGCGGCTCTCCACCCAGTTCGATTGGTAGAGGATGCCTTTCATGAGCGCTGACCACATGCGTTGCCCCGTCCGCTTGGCGGGCTTGACGATTCTGGCTGTGATCCTGCTGGGTTGCAGCGTGGACCGCTACCCCCTGCCCAGCGTGGCGGGCGTGGCGGAAACGGGCTTCGGGGCCGGGGACTCCAGCTACCTGATCCTCAACCGCCAGATCGAACTACCCGCCGGCGCGGAGCCCGCGGACCTGTTCATCGACGACGACGGCCACGTCTACGTGGCGGAGTCGGGCAGCGGACGGATCAGCGTCTGGGACCAGGCCCTGACGGAACTGGACACTCCCGGGCTGGAGGGCTTCCAGCTGCCGGGCGTGAAGAGCGTGGCCGTGGGGCCGGAACAACTGCTCTTCGCCGTGGCCGGGGACTCCAGCCTCTGGGCGCTGAACCTGCAAGCCGGGCGCGAGACCCTGACGTGGGGCCTGCGCCGGGCCTACGGCGTCAACCAGCGCACGGGCGCCGCGGACACGCTGGAGGCCGACGAGCTGGCCGCCGCCATCGCCGACCGCAGTCTGCGGGACTGGGAATTCAGCTGGGTGGACAGCCTCGACCTGCAGAGCGCCGAGCTCCAGGCCCAGTTGCAGCCGCGCGTCATCTGGACCGGCTCCGCCTCCACGCGCCTGGACGGCGTGGCCAAGGGTCGGGCGGGCAAGCGCGAGGTCTTCCTGGCCAACAACAACGTCTCCGGCGGCAACCGGATCAACCGGCTGCGCCTGCAGCCTACGGCCGTGCTGTTCACGGCCAACCCGGACGTGCCGGTGGTCTACCTCTACGACGTGCAGGCGGGCTCGCTGGAAGTGGTGGCCTACTCCGGCACGGGCGTGGGGACGGTGGATCAGGTGCTCTCGCTGGACGCCGACGCCGCGGGCAGCCTCTACCTGACCCAGGCCGCGCCGCGTGAGGGCTACTGGAAGGCCCAGCGCCTGACCGTGGAGGAGTTCGCCGGGCTGGACTACTGGTCCTTCGACTTCAGCCTGCAGGGCCGCAGCCTGATGGCGCCCGGGCAGTTCCAGGAGGCGCGCGACATGGCCTACACGGCCACGGGCCTGTTCGTGCTGGACCGCCGCGCGGCCACGGGAGCGGGTGCGGACACCACGGACACGCACCGCGTGCAGGTCTTCAAGCGCAGCGGGGATTTCCTGCTGCCCCTGGGGGCGCGCAAAGTGCAGGTGACGCCCGAGGAGAAGGTCTGGGTCTACGACCAGTTCGAGGATCCGCGGGCCGTGGCCGTTTACGGCAACCGGAGCGAGCGCGCGGGCAACGAGGACGAGATCGTCTTCGTGGCGGACGGAGACCGGATCAAGCTCTTCATGCTCTCGGTCTCCACGGACGCCCTGCCCGCCCAGTAGGCGGATGGGCGCTTGGACAGTGGTGCGGCCGGGGCGGGTGTCCGGGAGCCTGCCGTCCAGCTGGGCGGACGCTGGGGTCTGTACCCCCCAAGTTCCGGCCTTTGTACGGGATCCTTTTAAGACTCTCCGAGTGCCCCGGGTGGGTGGGGGGTGGTGGGAGGGACGACCCAGTTTCAATAAACGGAACATCATGCACCTCATGCTTGCTTTGATCCAGCGCCGCTGGACCCACGTGGCCAGTCTGCTGGGCGCCCTGTGCCTGCTCTCCTGCGCGTCCCATTTCCCCGCCGGCACGGCGGGCGGCCTGCCCTTCACCAATCCGCTGGACAGCCTGTTCCTCTCACCCGTGGCCGCCGGCCAGGGCGGCAACTTCAGCATGGATCGCAAGCTGGACAAGAGTCGGGGCCAGGCGGAGGACTATCTGCGCGTCTGGCAGAGCTTCCTGGCCGAGGAGTGCCAGCGCCGGGGCCTCGTCCTCATTCTGCCGCTGCGCACGGACAGCCTTGCCCGCAGCAGCTTCCGCTGCCCGTTGGACGCCGCGGCCTGGCGGCGCCTGTACGGCGTCGAGCCTGGCGACGACAGCCGCGTGCTGGAGGTGAAGTCCCTGCGGCTGCAGGCCGTCACGCGCAACTGGTTCCAGCGCCTGCTCTTCGGGCTCAACCTGATGGACGAGAGCGACCGCGAGTTCGGCTGGGTGGAGCTGGACTACGAGGTCTACGACCTGGAACTGGAGGAGGGCAGCGGCCGGCGCCTGCTGGTCAGCCGCGAACCGGACACGCCCTGGATCTCCGGCATGATGGACCGGGCGGGCCGCTTGATGATGAAGGCCGCCCGCGATCTGGCCCGCGAAGTGGACACGAGGCGCACCCCATGAAGCGATCCCTGTTGATCCTGGCCCTGCTGCTGGCGGGCGTGGCCGGCAGCGGCTGCTCCGTCCGGCGACTGGCCGTGAACGGCGTCACCCCCGCGCTGGACCAGTTCGTGGACGCGCTCTACGCCGAGCCCGATCCCGCCCTGGCCCGCACCGCCTTCGAGACCGACCTGCACCTGCTGCAGGGGCTGCGCCGCACGCACGACAAGCCGCGGCTGGCCGAGCTGGAGGCCATGGCGCTGACGGGCTACGGGCTGGTGTTCTGGGAAGGGCAGGACAACGAACGCGCCGGCGCGCTCTACCTGCGGGCCCGGGACGTGGGTCTGCAGCTGCTGGGCCAGGACGTGTTCGCCCTGGACGAGGAAACGTTTCAGAGCTGGCTGGCGCAGCGCAAGCCCGCCGATCTGCCCGCCCTGTTCTGGACCGCCTTTCCTTACGGCGCCTGGATGAATCTCAACCTGGATTCCCAGGAGGCCCTCTTCACCCTGCCCCGGGTGGAGGCCATGGTGACCCGCGGGCTGGAGCTGGACGAGAGCTATTTCTTCGGGGCCGGGCACCTGTTCCTGGGGGCCCTGGCCTGCACGCGGCCGCGCTTCGTGGGCGGGGATCCCGAAGCCGGGCTGGAGCGCTTCCAGGCCGCCGCCCGGCTGACGGGGCCGGATTTCCTGTTGCCCAAGCTCTTCGAGGCCCGCCACTACTGCCCGGCCACGCTGGATGAGGCGCGTTTCGACGAAATCCTGACCGCCGCCCGGGAGCGCCGGGCCGAGCTGCTGCGGCATCCCCAGGCCCTGCTCAACGCCTGGTGCCTGCGCCAGCTGGACTCGCTGGACGCCCACCGGGAAGACCTCTTCTAACCCCGGTCCCCGACAGGCTGTCGTCGCCGCCGCCGCCCCGCGGAAGGCCCGCCACATTCCTACCTTGGGCCATCAAGTCGAGGACCTTCCATGTCGCGTATCGCAGCGCTGGCGCTGCTCTGCCTGCTCACCCTGTTGGGCACGGAGAGCTGGGCCCAGACCGTCATCAAGTTCGCCACCGTGGCTCCGCGCAATTCCACCTGGATGAACATCATGGAGCAGCTGGACGCCGAGGTGCAGAAGGCCACGGCCGGCGCCGTCAAGTTCAAGTTCTATCCCGGGGGCGTGCAGGGCGACGAGAAGGATGTCATCCGCAAGATCCGCATCGGCCAGCTCCACGGCGGCGGCTTCACGGGCGTGGGCCTGGGCCTGATCCAGCCCCAGTCCCGCGTGCTGGACCTGCCCTTCCTGTTCCGCTCGCCCGCGGAAGTGGACACGGTCCTCGAAGGCCTGTTCGGCACCTTCTCCACCCTGTTCGAGGAGAAGGATTTCGTCCTGCTGGGCTGGGCCGAGGTGGGCTTCGTGCACTTCTTCACCCGGGAGCCCGTCCGCAGCCTGGCCGACCTCTCCAAGCAGAAACTGTGGATCTGGGAGGGCGACCCGCTGGCCGGCGCCTACTTCCAGGAATTGGGCCTGAAGCCCATTCCGCTGGCCCTGCCCGACGTGCTGACCAGTTTCCAGACCGGCCTGATCAACGGGGCCTACGCCTCGCCCTACGCCGCCAGCGTGCTGCAGTGGCAGTCCCGCGCGCGCTACGTCAGCGACCCGCCCATGGCCTGCGCGGCCGGCGCCGTGCTGGTCAGCCGCAAGATCTGGGACCAGATCCCCGCCGCCCAGCAGAGCAAGGTCCGCGAAATCGCGCGCCGCAAGCTGCGCCAGCTCACCCAGGCCAGCCGCAAGGACAACCAGACGGCGCTGGCCGCCTTCGCCAAGGCCGGCATCCAGCGGGTCAAGCCGCAGAGCGAGGCCGAGGCGCAGAAATTCGAGGCCCTGGGGATCCGCGTCCAGGACAAGCTGGCCGGCTCGCTTTATGACGCCAAGCTGCTGGAGAAGGCTCGCCAGCTGATCAAAGCCCGGCGCGCGCGCAAATGAAAACGCTCCTGAAGGCGCTGGCCGCCCTGCGCCGGGTGCTGGAGGCCATCGAGCTGGGGTCCCTGCTGCTGCTGCTGGCCCTGCTGCTGAGCCTGTCCTTTCTGCAGGTGATCCTGCGCCAGACCCAGTCCGGCTGGGTCTGGGCCGACGTGCTGATCCGCCACCTGGTGCTCTGGATCGGCATGCTGGGCGCCGTGCTGGCCGCCAGCCGCTCGCGGCACATCCGCATCGACGCACTGGGCCGCCTGCTCAAGGGCTGGCCCGCCCGCTGGACGGGCATGCTGCTGGACGGCCTGTCGGCCTGGATTTGCCTGCGCCTGGCCCTGGCCGCCCGGGACTTCGTCCTGATGACGCGCGAGTTCGGCGACCTGGCCGAGCCGCTGGACTGGCCCGCTTGGCCGCTCCAGGCGGTGATTCCCATCGGCTTCGCGCTGATGGCCCTGCACTTCCTGCTCAACCTGCCCCTGCGGCTGGATCCGGCCTACACGCCGGAGTCGGGCCTGCCTGTGACCATCGGTGAGGACGCCGCATGATCAGCGCGGGCCTGATCCTGGTGGCCCTGCTGGGCCTGCCGCTCTTCGTGCTGATCGCCTGGATCGCGCTGATCGCCTTCCAGGGCGCGGAGATCGACGCCTCGGCGATCATCATCGAACTCTACCGGATGGCCTCCCAGCCCGTGCTGGTGGCCATCCCGCTCTTCACCTTCGCCGGCTTCGTCATGGCCGAGTCGGGCCTGCCCCGGCGGATCATCCGCCTCTCCCACGCGGCGCTCTCGTGGCTGCCCGGCGGCCTGGCCCTGATGAGCCTGCTGGCCTGCGCGCTGTTCACGGCCTTCACGGGCGCCTCCGGCGTCACCATCATCGCCTTGGGCGGCCTGCTCTTTCCCATCCTGGTGAAGGAGGGCTACCCCGAGCGCTTCTCGCTGGGCCTGATGACCACCTCGGGCAGCCTGGGCCTGCTCTTTCCGCCCAGTCTGCCGCTGATCCTCTACGGCTTGGTGGCCGGGGTCAGCGTGGACGACCTGTTCCGTGCCGCGCTGCTGCCGGGGCTGCTGATCCTGCTGATTCTGGGCGCCTACGCCGTCTGGGTGGCGGGGCGGGCCAAGTTGCCGCGCCAGCCCTTCTCGGGCGCGGAGCTGAAGGGCGCCCTGCGCGAAGCCGCCTGGGAACTGCCCATTCCGCCGCTGGTGCTGGTCTTGATCTACGGCGGCTTCGTCACGCCCGCCGAGGCGGCGGCCGTCACGGCCGTGGTGGTGCTGGTGGTGGAGGGCCTGATCCAGCGCGAGCTGCCCTGGCGCAAACTGCTGCGGCTGGGCGGCGAGAGCATGGCCATGGTGGGCGCCGTGCTGGCCATTCTGGGCGTGGCCCTGGGCCTGACCAATTTCCTGGTGGACGCGGAAGTCCCCCAGCGCCTGCTGGAGTGGATGCAGAGCTGGCTGGGCTCGCGCGGGGCCTTCCTGCTCATGCTCAACCTGTTCCTGCTGGTGGTGGGCTGCCTGATGGACATCTTCAGCGCCATCATCGTGGTGGTGCCGCTCATCGTGCCCGTGGCGGAGAGCTTCGGGGTGAGTCCCCTGCATCTAGGCGTGATCTTCATGACGAACCTCGAGATCGGCTACCTGACGCCCCCCGTGGGCCTGAACCTCTTCCTGGGCAGCTACCGCTTCCAGCGCCCCGTGCTGGAGTTGTATCGCGCCTCGCTGGTGTTCCTGCTGCTGCTGCTGCTGGCCCTCGCTCTGGTGACCTGGGTTCCCTGGCTGTCCCTTTGGGGCGTGGGAGGAACATGAAGATCCAGCGGCGCGCTGTCTGGCTGACCCTGCTGCTGCTGGGGACGGCCCTGCTGGCCTGGGCCTATCAGGGCCCCCTGCAACACGGTCTGGACCTCTGGACCGCGGGCCGCACGGGGGAGGCCCTGGCGGAATTCAAACGCCTGGAGGCCACGGATGCCAGCGGGCTGGCCCGCCTCAACCGGCTGGTGCTGGAGGGCGAGCAGGCGCTGGGCGGCAGCGATGCCCAGGCCCGGCAGCGCTCGCTGCTCAAGGTCGCGGGCGAGCTGGCGGCCCTGGCCAATGGTCCGCAGAAGAGCAACGCCTTGTATCACGCCGGACGCTTCGCCCTGGCCGGCGGGGACGCAGCCCGCGGCCTCAAGTGGCTGGAGCAGGCCTACCGCCAGCAGCCCAAGCGCCAGGTGCCGGCCAACCGCCTGCTGCAGGCCCTGCTCAATGGCAAGGATCTGAACCGTCTGCGCGAGACGGCCGGGCACCAGGTGGAGCTGCGGCCGGACAATCCCTTCGCCTGGTACGCCCTGGGCGAAGCCGAGCGGCGCGGGGGCATGCCCAAGCGCGCCCTGGTGAGCTGGAATCGCGGCATCGAAGTCTTTCCCCTGCGGCCCATGCTGGAGTCCGCCATCGCCCTGGCCCACAAGCAGGGCCGGACGGATCTGGCGCGGGCCTGGCTGGAGACGCTGCGCACGCGCTACGGAACAGCCTCCAGCGGGAAATCCCTGGCGGCCTGGAGCGACTCGCTGGGTCTGGCGGCCACCTGGGCCAGCCTGCCGCCGGAGCAGGACTCCAAGCGCTACGCCGACCGCTTCCCCGAGTTCTTCCCGGTGGGTCGCGAGTGGACCTACAAGGTGCGCTACGGCATCATCCCGCTGGGGCAATTGAAAGTGGGTGTGCGGCGGCGGGACGAGATCCAGCGCGGCGGCGCCAAGCAGGAGGCCTGGCGCGTCTACTACAAGATCGACAGCAACCCGGCCTACCGGATGATCATCGACCTGCACGACGTGTACGAGGCGCTCATCCCCTCCCACTGCCTGCACAGCGCCGAGTTCGTGCTGCGCGCCCGGGAGGGCAACCAGCGCTCCGACCGGGTCTACTCCTTCGACTACGAGAACATGCGCTTCCTGGCGCGGGGCTACCACGCCGACGGCGACGTGTTCCGCGAGGAGCTGCCGCTGGCCCGCCAGGTCTTCGACGGGCTCAGCCTGCTCTACGCCGCGCGGCGCATGGTGCGGGAGGGGCGCTACGGCACGGTGCTGACCATCGTGGACGAGGAAGTCCACCGCACCACCATCCAGTACGACGGCCGCGGCCAGGCCCGCATCCAGGGCAAGGCGCGCAAGGTGGTCAATGTGCACGGCAAGGCGGACTACCAGGGCATCGCCGGCCTGACGGGCGAATTCTGGGGGCAGTTCAGCGATGACCGCGAGGCGCTGCCGCTCTCGGCGCGCTTCCAGATCAAGCTGGGGAAGATCAGCATGGAACTGGACGAGGTGGCCGATGGCGTCGCCCGTTGAGTGGTTCTCCGGCCGCTGGCTGAGCCTGGAGGAGGCCCGGGACTGGCGCGCGGACCTGCGCCTGCTGGGAGGCCGGCTGGTGTTCACCAACGGGGTCTTCGACCTGCTGCACGCCGGGCACGCCCGCTATCTGGCCCAGGCGCGGGCCCAGGGCGACGCCCTCTTGGTGGGGCTCAACAGCGACGCCTCCGTCCGCCGGCTGGGCAAGGGACCCGAGCGGCCGCTGATGCCGGAAGCGGACCGGGCCGCGCTGCTGCTGGCCCTGCGCGCCGTGGACGCCGTGGTCCTGTTCGACGAGGATACACCGCTGACCCTGATCCAGGCCCTGGAGCCCGACGTGCTGGCCAAGGGCGCGGACTACGCCCTGACGGAGATCGTGGGCGCGGCGGAGGTGCTGTCCCGGGGCGGCCGGGTGGAGCGCATTCCGTTCCTGGAAGGCCGCAGCAGCACGTCCCTGCTGGAGAAACTGCGCCGTTCCCCGGACGGCCAACGGACGGAATAGGGCCGGCGGGTCCAGCTTGGGCCGGCGGAGTCCGGATCTTGAACAGCTTTGTGCAGGATCGGGCACCCTGGACGCAGGGCCACTAGTCAAACCGTTGATGGACAACCTTCTCACTTCTGGCACAATCTTCGCTCATCAGCTTGCCAGCAAGATCAAACTGATTCAGAACCAGCCCATCCAACCGTGCACCACGCAAAGGTGTGCTGGCCGTTCAGGTGCAATGCCAAAGACGGGTCTGAATGCGAGAAGGTTGTCGGTCTTGGTTGCTAATTCAAAAAGCCGCCTGCTTGGGCGGCTTTCTTTTTGCCCCCCGCGCTGATACTCCACCACAGAGGCACAGAGGCACAGAGATTGAACTGCCTGGGTTGGGGGTGACGCGTTCGAGTGTCTGTTTGAGCACTAAGGCTCGAAGGCACGAAGCGGGTGATGGGGCGGTTGGCGTGGCCCTTCGACACAGAGTCACAGAGTCACCGTGTGATCGTGAGACCTGGGGGTCAAAGGTAGATTGAGGTGAAGCCCGGTAGGGCTGAACCAGAACCTGGGTGAAGCCGTCAGGCGAACCAACTACCTGGAGGCAGGAAGAGTCTGCCTCGGCCGTCTGTCCGACGGCAGCCGTGAGGCTGCCTAGTTACGGCCGCTGAGAAAAAGCGCCTCTTTGGCTCCACCTTTCTGGCGCCAGCAGAAAGGTGGAAAACAAGGGTTCCCGGCCAAACCGGGATCAAGCGGTGCCAGGCCGGTGCCAGGTCGGTGCCAGGCCGGTGCCAGGCCGGTGCCGGGCCGGTGCCAGGCCGGTGCCAGGCCGGTGCCAGGCCAGTGCCAGGCCGGTGCCAGGCCGGTGCCAGGCCGGTGCCAGGCCGGTGCCAGGTCGGTGCCAGGTCGGTGCCAGAGCCGTGTCCATTTCTGGCGCCAGCAGAAAGGTGGAAAACACGGTTCCCGGCTGCCGCCGCGATGGCGTGCAATTGGCGTGGCATGCCCCCATCCCATCGCGCCCCGGCGTTGCCGGGTCGCGCCTTCCCCCGCGGGGCGCGAGGGAAGGGAAGTGGCTTCGCCTCGCAATTGTCATGGGATCCCCCGGTCAAGCCGGGAGATGGCGGGATGAAAGGCGCTGCAGGCGCGCTGCCCTTGACACACGCAGGGGCGGCTCCGAAATTGGGGCTGCGTCCGCGCGTGTGATGAAAGGCGGATGCCCTGGGCCAATCAGCCAATAGGAGCCATCATGCTCGCCTCGTATCCCGTTCCGATTCCCTATAACGAACCCGTCCGCGCCTATGCGCCGGGCAGCCCCGAACGCGCCGCCATCCAGGCCAAGCTGAAAGAAATGCGCAGCCAGGTGATCGACATCCCCTTGCTGATCAACGGCGAGGAGATCCACACGGCCGTGCGCCGCGACGCCGTGATGCCGCACCAGCACGGCCACGTGCTGGCCCATTGCAGCCTGGCCGATCCCGAGCTGGCGCAGAAGGCCATCGACGGAGCGGAGCAGGCCCGGGTGGCCTGGGCCGAGCTGCCCTTCCGCGCCCGGGCGGCGGTCTTTCTGCGCGCCGCCGACCTGCTCTGCGGCAAGTACCGCGACGAGGTCAACGCGGCCACCATGCTGGGCCAGTCCAAGACCGTCTACCAGGCCGAGATCGACGCCGCCTGCGAGCTGGCGGACTTCTGGCGCTTCAACGTCTACTTCGCCCAGCAAATCCAGGACATCCAGCCCATCAGCTCGCCCGGGATGTGGAACCGGCTCGAGTACCGCGGGCTGGAAGGGTTCGTCTTCTGCGTCAGCCCCTTCAACTTCAGCTCCATTGGCGGCAACCTGCCCACCAGTCCGGCGCTGATGGGCTGCTCGGCCATCTGGAAACCGGCCACCACGGCCATTTACAGCAACTGGGTGATCATGAAGGTATTGCGCGAGGCCGGCCTGCCCGCGGGCGTGATCCAGTTCCTGCCCTTCCCGGGCGGTTCCTGCAGCGACGTGATTTTCAACAGCAAGCACTTGGCCGGCATTCACTTCACGGGTTCCACCGGCGTGTTCAACGACTTCTGGCGCCTGATCGGCGAGCGGATGGACACCTACAAGAGCTACCCGCGCATCGTCGGCGAGACCGGCGGCAAGGACTTCATCTTCGCCCACTCCAGCGTGGACGTCAAGCAGCTGGCCACGGCCGTGGTGCGCGGCGCTTTTGAGTACCAGGGCCAGAAGTGCTCGGCGGCCAGCCGCGGCTACTTCCCGCGCAGCATCTGGCCGGCCCTGAAGGACGAGCTGTTCGCCCAGCTGAAGCAGGTGAAAATGGGCGACGTGGAGGACTTCACGAACTTCGTCGGCGCGGTGATCGACAAGGGTGCCTACAAGTCCATCAAGGCCTACATCGTCCACGCCCAGGCCGCGCCCGACGCGGAGGTCATCTGGGGCGGCGGCTGCGACGATTCGAAAGGCTACTTCATCGAGCCCACGCTGATCCAGACCACCAACCCGCACTTCAAGAGCCTGGAGGAGGAGATCTTCGGGCCGGTCTTCACGTTCCTGGTCTACGAGGACGACCAGTACGAAGAGACCCTGCGGCTGGCGGACCAGACCAGCGAGTACGCCCTGACCGGCGCGGTGTTCGCCCGGGACCGCGACGCCGTGGAGCTGGCCAACCACATCCTGCGCAACGCCGCGGGCAACTTCTACATCAACGACAAACCCACCGGCGCCGTGGTGGGCCAGCAGCCCTTTGGCGGGGCGCGCAAGTCCGGCACCAACGACAAGGCCGGCAGCTTGTTCAACCTGCTGCGCTGGGCCAGCGTGCGCACGGTCAAGGAGACCTACGACGCGCCGCGGCACTTCGGCTATCCCTTCCTGGGGCCCGACGCCTGAGCGCTTCGCCGATCCGACTACGTCAAGGGGCGCCTGCGGGCGCCCTTTGTTTGTCCGCCGCGGTCCAGTGCCCTCGTGGCGGATTGTTCAATCCCCGGCATTTCCTTCGGGCTAGGTGGAACAGACGCGAAGAAAGAGGCGCTGGCGTGAAGGAATCGCCACTGGCTGTCCGTGGCACAGCCTTTGCGTGGAACGGTACGTTCATCAAAATCAACCCAAGACCAGGAGCCCCTCCATGAAGAGAATCCTCTGGATCCTGCTGCTGCTCGTGGCCAGCTTGGGCGCCCGCGCCCAGCAGTGCGACACCATCGCCTACCACGACGGCTACGCGGCGACCTTCACGTCCTCCTTCCCGCTGGTTTCCGGCACCAACAACTTCACCAAGGTGGCCTACTACATCGATCCGGCCGCCGCCGGCGCGCTGACCTTCATGCGCCTGCAGTTCTACAACAACAACCTGGCCCCCGTCGTGGGCCACAACGGCACCCTGCGCGTCTGGGTCCACGGCGACAACGCCGGCGAGCCCGGCAGCGTCGTGGCCGGACCGGTGGACTTCAACGCCGCCCCCTTCGCCGCCGTCTACGGGACCTGGGACCAGGTCAACCTGGCCGGCCTGGGCTACAGCTTCACCGGCGGCGTGCCCTTCCACGTGGTGTGGGAATTCATCCCCTCCACCGCGGGCCACAAACTGGCCGTCGTGGGCGTGACCGGCACGGGCGCGGCCTTCGGCAACCAGATGTTCAACCAGGGCGCCGTCCCGCCGGCCTGGGGTTGGTGGTTCACGGGTCGCGGCGACCTGATCCAGCAGGTGGGCCTCTGCTACACGGTGACGCCTCCCGGCAACCTGGAGCTGGCGGACCTGGACGTGGACATGGGCCGCGTGGAAGTGGGCCAGTCCCTGACGGAGACCTTCACGGCCACCAACACCGGCGGCATGAACACCACGGTGACGGGGATCAGCGTGACCAATCCGGCGCTCTACAGCGCGACCATCGCCGGCCTGCCCGTGGTGCTGGCCCCCGGCCAGAGCGTGGACTTCAGCCTGAGCTTCCAGCCCGGCGCCAACGTGATCTTCCGCGACACCACCTCGGTGGACATCAGCTGGACGAGCAACGCCGTGGCCCACAGCAGCCAGTTCTTCGCCATCGCAGGCAGCAGCGAGGGCACGCTGACCAACGACTGGTCGGGCGCCCCGGAGGAACTGGACTGGTTCATCAGCGCCGACGGCGACACGTCCTACGCCGGCGCCTACTGGCAGCTGTTCTCGGGCGGGCTGAACCGCAGCTTCCCCCTGGCCGGCCACCGCTACACGGCCGAGGGCGACACGGCGTCGTCAGAACTCTACACCCTGCTGGAGAATCCGCTGGGCGACGACCTGACCCTGCGCTACGCCTACACCCAGAACTATCCGGATGACACCGTGCAGCACGCCCTGCTGGTCTACGGCGTGGAGGGCGGCAACCTGAACTACCTCTACGGCTTCGACGTCAGCACCTACACCCAGGGCGCGCCCGTCTGGGCCCACCTGACGGCCCAGCTGGACAGCCTGCCCGACTCGGTGGCCGTCAGCTTCTACTACGGCGGCAGCTATGCCGACGACTGGTTCATCGACGACGTGGAGCTGATTCGCTCCTGCACGCCGATCCAGATCAGCATCCTGCAGCAGGGTGGCAACGTGGTCGTGGGCTGGGAGCCCTTCGCCGGCGAGACCGTGCGCATCCTGCGCTCGGCCGACGCCTACGACTTCAGCGGCGCCAGCGTGGTGGCCAGCGAGTCCTCCAGCGTGGGCGACGTGACCCTGCCCGCCACGGGCAGCCAGTGGTTCTACCGCGCCGTGCGCGATTGCGTCCCCGTGGTCGAGGCCCCGGCCAGCGCCCTGCGCCGGCTGGACGGGCATCCGGACGGCATCCGTTCGCGCCGGCTGGAGGAGCTGCTTCCCGCCCGGCACTCGGCGGACCGCGAGCTGCGCATCCTGCCCGCGGAGCGCACCCAGCGGCAGCTCCCGGTGCGCGGCCGCTGATTCACCGGGCCCTCGCCGGTCCCTGAGCCGTTCTTTCGACACGCCCGCGGCCTGGCTGCGGGCGTGTCTGCTTTCTGGTCTGGGCCGGGACCTCGGCCCCGCGCGGCCAGCCGCCGCCCAGGGACCGGAAGTGGCCGCCACCAGCGGGCGACACCCGCCGGATTTCGAACAGCCAGCACGCAAGAACCGACAATCGTCACTTTTTATTGTGAATAAAGAGTCATAAAATTGCGGTTATAATAAGCAGAATTCCTGATTCAGATACTGCTACTGTGGCATAGGAATTGCCGGTCGGTGTTTGGCGGGATCCTTGAATCTGCGCCAGTGAACTGGAACGACTCGTCACAGCTTTCTTCACCACACATTTACGGAGGAATCGCATGAAGAAGCTTCTATTGCTTGGCTTGTGTATTAGTACCGTCGTGGTTGCCTTTGCAGCCAACGGCGGAGTCACGACACAGGCCGGTGCTTCCCTTGCCGCCGCGGCGCCCCTCAAGCTGGCCCCGGGCCAGACCGAGGACGAGGCCCTCTATCTGCAGCTGAAGCGGACGGGTCGGCCCATTCCGGCCTGGCTGAGCCTGAACGTCAACGGACCGACCGCGCCGGCCGACGGCGCGCGGCAGGGGGGCGATTTCGCCTCCAACGCCCTGGCGATTCCCTCCCTGCCCTACAATGACTCGGGCACCACGGTGGGCTACGGCAGCGAGATCGGCAACACGGCTCCGGACGTGTTCTACGGCCTGAACGTGGCCGCCACGACCACGGTCACCGCCAGCTTGTGCGCCACCACTCCTTCCTGGGACGCCTACCTGCGCATTTACACCAACGTGGCCGGCGTGCCCGGCACCCAGGTGGCTTCCAGCGACGACGCCTGCGGGCTGCTGCCCGAAATCGCCGGGCAGGTGCTGGCCCCGGGCGATTACTTCATCATTGTGGAGGGCTACGGTTCCAACGCCGGTGCCTACACGCTGGACGTGAGCTCGGCGGGCGGCAACCCCTGCGACACCTATGCCGTCGTCAACCTGGGCGACATCTCCGCCGCGAACTATGACAACACCTTCACCACGGCGGGCGCCCCCACCGTCTACGGCAACAGCGCGCCGGACATCGGCTACGATTTCACCGTGTCGGAGGCGGGGGACTATTTCTTCTCCACCTGCTACACCAACACGCTGTTTGATTCGGATTTCTATCTGCTGAGCACGAATCCCTGCGCGGCCGTTCCCACTCAGCTGCAATACGTGGATGGCTCCTGCACGGGTGGCGGCGATTCGTACAACGCCAACGCCATCTGGACGCTGACCCCGGGCAGCTACCACCTGGTGGTGACCTGCTACTACGCCGGCACCAGCGGCTCGGGTCGGCTGACCGTTGAACAGCAGGCCCCCTGCGTGCCCTATGATTGCACGGACGTGCCGCTGGAGGGCGAGGCTTATTACACGGACACGGACGTCACCAACGGCGGCTGCAACATGGGCACGCCGGAATACGGCACGCTGAGCTGCGGCGACGAGCTGTGCGGCAACTTCCACACCTTTTATAGTTCGGTGGATTTGCAGGACAGCCGGGACATGGACTGGTTCCAGTTCTCCATGACCCAGAACGCCCCGGTCACCTTCACGGCCAACAGCTGCGCCAATGGCTACAACATGTGGGTGTTCGCCGACGACAACTGCCTGCTGGCCACCCAGTACGGCTTCGCCACCGGCCCCGCGGGCGATCTTAGCCTGACCACGCCCTGTCTGCCGGTGGGCAACTACCTGTTCGTCATCGCGCCCTCCGGCTACACCAACGTGCCGATCGAGACTGGCTATCACGTGAGCATGACTTGCGGCACGGTCTGCGACCTGGCGCCCAACATCACGCACTCGTGTCTGGAGGACCAGGAGAACGCGGGTCCGTGGACGGTCAGCGCCACCGTGACCGACGACTTCGGGTTGACCAGTGTCGGACTGAACTACGCCGTCAACTCCGGCGCCTACTCCACTGTGGCCATGACCCACATGGGCGGCGGCGTCTACGAAGCCGCCATCCCCAACCAGGCCAGCGGCTCCTACGTGGAGTACTACATCGAGGCCCTGGACACGGGCAGCAACCTGACCAGTTTCGGCACCTGCTATTTCGACGTGGTGGACTGGACTCTGGCCCCGCAGAGTCTGGCGGCCAGCGACGGCCTCTTCGGCAGCGTGGTGCTGACCTGGGACTATCCCGCCGCCCCGCCGGCCCTCGAAGCGCTGGTGGAATCCGGCCTGAGCAAGGAAGAAGCCCTGGCCGAGCTGGCCCGGGTGGATGCCGAGCGCGTGTTCGCGGGCTACAACGTGTATCGCGACGACGTCGTCATCGGCACGGTGCCCAGCTTCTACACCCTGACCTACACCGATGTCCCGCCGGCCTTTGGCACGGTCTACAGCTACCGCGTGACGGCCCTCTGGACCAGCGGCGAATCCAATTCCTCCAACGCGGACACGGGCTTCATGCTGGCCCCGCCGACCCAGGGCGGACCGGATGCCTTCGGCTACCGCTGGATGAACAGCGACGATCCCAGTGGCGACGTGAGCTACTCCTTCACGGACATCAGCGCGGCCCCGGGTGCCGTCCTGCACAGTTTGACGGACGACAGCTTCGCCCAGGTCAGCCTGCCCTTCGCTTTCCCCTTCTATGGTGTGAACCACACCGAGATCTTCGTGGGCAGCAACGGCGTGTTGGGAGTTGGCGCCGGCGTCTCGACCTACACCAACACGGCCCTCCCTGACGCCGCGACCCCCAACAACATGATCTGCGCGTTCTGGGATGACCTCTATCCCCCCACGGGCGGCACGATCCACTCCCTGGTGGACGCCGGCGCCAGCACGCTGACCGTGCAGTACACGGGCATTTTCCACATCAGCGACAGCGTCACGCCCTACACGTTCCAGGTCGTGCTGCACGCTGACGGTTCCTTCTTCGTGAACTACTTCGACATGCAGGGCAGCGTGGCCAGCGCCACGGTGGGCCTGGAAAATGTCGACGGCAGCGTCGGTCTGCAGGTGAACTACCTCGGTTCCGGCGGCCGCATCGGTGACAACTTGAGCGTGCGCTTCAGCCTGGTTCCGCCCTGCGACGTGGCCACGGGCCTGGAGATCTCCGTGTCGGCCGGCGACGCCATTCTGAATTGGAACGACGTGGGCGGCGCCAGCGGGTACAAGGTCTACGGCGCCACCGATGGCTACGGCCCCTTCACCTTGTTGGGCACCGTGGTGGGGTCGGCTTATGTGGACAGCGGCGCCCAGGCCGCGGGCCGCAGGTTCTACCAGGTGACCACGACCTGCGCCGAGTAGGTGCTCGTCATCAACGGGTCTGGTGCGGCTGACGGGAGGAGCGGGTTTCCGCGCGGCTCGCGACGAAGCGCGCTCGGCGGATCCTGAACACGACGCGGACTCCGGGCCAACACCGGAACCAGGCCGCTGAACCCTGAGGTTCGGGCGCGCCTGCCAGCCAACAACCCCTCGACACGCCCGCGGCCTGGCCGCGGGCGTGTCTGCTTTTTCAGGGCGGGCAGGTGCGGAAGGCAAGCTCAACCGACGTGGGAGAACAGGCTCTGTTATGGTTTCCAAAGCTGGCGGGCGCCTGTCGGATTTTGAACAATCGCCGCCCAAGACTCGACACGTGAGCTTTCCGTTAAGAGAATGGACAGCCCACATCCGCCTTGTCAGTAAATTATCAACTGCGATTAGCGGGCCTTTTGAGTGGCATAATTGTTGCCCGCTGGCCTGCGGGCGGAGTCTGACAGCTGCCCCAACTTGAACTTGAACGACCTGTCTCAGCTTTCTTCAACCCACACTTACGGAGGATTCGCATGAAGAAGCTTGTCTTGTTGGGCTTGTGTTTGAGCACCGTCGTGGTCGCCTTTGCGGCCGGCGGCGGGGTTTCCGCACAAGCGGGTGCTTCTGTTTCCGCGACGGCGCCCCTCAAGGTGGCTCCGGGTCTGTCGGATCAGGAGCTGTACCTGCAATTGAAGCAAGCCGGCCAGCACATTCCAGCTTGGCTGGACCTGCGGATCAACGGCGTGCCGCAAGCGGGCGACGGCTCGCGCCAGGGTGGCGACTTTGCCTCCAACGCCCTGGCGATTCCCGCCCTGCCGTACACGGATTCAGGCACGACGGTGGGCTACGGCAGTGAGATCGGCAATGCGGCCCCGGACGTGTTTTATGGGCTGAGTCTGGGCTCCACGTCCACCATCACCGCCAGCATGTGCGCCACCAACCCCTCCTGGGACTCCTACCTGCGCATCTACACCAACGTGGCCGGCGCGCCGGGCACCCAGGTGGCGAGCAGCGATGACGCGTGCGGCGTGCTGTCCGAAATCGCCAGCCTGGTCATGAGCCCGGGCAACTACTTCATCATCGTGGAAGGCTACAGCTCCTACAGCGGCGCCTACACGCTGAGCGTGACCTCCTCGGGTGGCAACCCCTGCGACACCTATGCCCCCACCACGGTCAGCCTGCCCACAACGGTCACGGGCAACAACACGGGCCTGTCCAGCGTCGTGGGCGGCGCGGGCGGCGACGCCGGCTACGAGTTCACGGTTCCGGCGGGCTGGTACTCCTTCAGCTCCTGCAATCCGGGGACGGCCTACGCGGCGGACCTTTACCTCTACAGCGGCAATCCCTGCGACGGCGGCACGCTGGTGACGTCGAACACCTACTTCTACTGCGAAGCGGGTGGCAGCACGGATGCGGCGGTGATTCCGGCCATGCAACTGCAGGCGGGCACCTACCAGCTGCTGGTCTCCAACACCGGCTCCAGCACGGGCGCCTTCGAGGTCTCCCTGAACATGGAGGAGAGCCCCTGTGACGCCTATGTCGTGACCAACCTGGGCGACATCTCTGGCACCACCTACAACTCGACCTTCAGCACGGTGGGCAGCGGCAACGTCTACGGCAACACGTCGCCGGACATCGGCTTCGACTTCACCGTCAGCCAGGCCGGGGACTATTTCTTCTCCACCTGCTATCCCACCACCACCTTCGACTCCGACTTCTACCTGCTGAGCACCAATCCCTGCACGGGCACGCCCACGGAGATCGCCTACGTGGACGGCAGCTGCTCGGGCGGCGGCAGCAGCTGGAACGCCAACATGACCTGGGCGCTGACTCCGGGCAGCTACCATCTGATCATCACGCATTACAGCGCCGGTCTGACGGGCTCGGGCCTGTTCACCATCGAGCAGGTGGGCCTCTGCACGCCCGTGGACTGCACGGGCCTGCCCACGGAAGGCGAAGCCTATTACACGGGGAACGACGTCACCAACGGCGGCTGCAATTCCACGCCCAACGTCACCAGCCCGCTGGCTTGCGGCGACGAGTGGTGCGGCACCATCTTCACCTTCGTCAGTGACAGCAGCGGCCTGGACAGCCGGGACACGGACTGGTATTCCTTCACCTTGACGGACAGCCAGCCGGTCACCTTCAACGTCTCCTGCTGCGTCGACACCTACATCGACATTTTCACCTACGACTGCGTGGACGCTTTCACGTCCTACGGTTCGGACACGGGCGTCGGCAACTTGAGCGTCACCACGGCCTGCCTGCCCGCCGGCACCTACTATGCCTTCGTCGCCACCAGCGGCTTCACGGGCGTGCCCGCGGAAGAGAATTATCGCGCCTCCTTCACCTGCGGTGCGGTCTGCGACCTGCCCCCGGCCATCACCCACACCTGCCTGGGCGACCAGGAGAACGAGGGTCCCTGGACCGTCAACGCCACCATCACGGATGACAACGGCGTGACCGGCGCCACCCTGTATTACGCGCTGAACTACGGCACCTACATGACCGTGGCCATGACCAACATGGGCGGCGACGTGTATGAGGCAGCCATCCCCGCCCAAGTGAACGGCACGGTGGTTGGCTATTACATCCAGGCTGTGGACGGCGTGAACACCGTCACCACCAGCACGTGCTACTTCGACGTGGTGGACTGGACCCTGGCTCCCCAGACTTTGGTGGCGACGGATGCCAACTTCGGCAACGTGACCCTGACCTGGGGCTATCCCGCGGCCCCGCCGGCTTTCGAGGCGCTGGTGGCCTCCGGCCTGAGCAAGGAAGAGGCCCTGGCCGAGCTGGCCCGGGTGGATGCCGAGCGCGTGTTCGCGGGCTACAACGTGTACCGCGACGACGTCCTGGTGGGCACGGTGGCCAGCTTCTACACGCTGACCTACATCGATGTCCCGCCGGCCTTCAACACGGCCTATGACTACCGCGTGACGGCCCTCTGGACCAGTGGCGAATCCCTTTCCTCCAACGTGGACTCGGGCATGATGCTGCCTACGCCCACCCAGGGTGGCCCGGACGCCTTCGGCTATCGCTGGATGAACAGCGACGACCCCAGCGGCCAGGTGAGCTATTCCTTCACGGACATCAGCGCCACAGGCACGGCGGTCACCCTGTCGGATGACAATTCCGTCGGACCCTTCGCCCTGGGCATCCCCTTCAGCTTCTACGGTGTGGCCCAGACCGACCTCTACATCGGCAGCAACGGCGCCGTGAGCTTCGGCGCCGGCGTCAGCAGCCTGAGCAACACGATCCTGCCGGACGGCTTTACGCCCAACAACCTGATCGCCGCCTTCTGGGACGATCTGGCCCCGCACTACGTGGGCTCCACCGTGCATTACCTGTCCGACGTGGCCAACGGCCGCTTCATCGTGCAGTATCACGTGCCGGCCTACGGCAGCATCGAGCCATACACCTTCCTGGACTTCCAGGTGGTGCTCTACGCCGACAACAGCATCCGCGTCAACTACCTGAACCTGGTGGAGACGGATGTTGCGGAAGCCACCACCGGCATCGAGAACGCCGACGGCACCATCGGCCTGCAGGTGAACTACAATGGCAGCGGCGGCCGGCTGGGTGACCTGCTGAGCGTGCGCTTCAGCCCGGTTCAGCCCTGCGACGTGGCCACGGGCCTGGTGATCACCATGTCCGCCGGCGACGCCAACCTGGATTGGGACGCCGTGGGCGGCGCCTCCGGGTACAAGGTCTACGGCGCGACGGATGGCTACGGTCCCTTCACCCTGCTGGGCACCGTGGTGGATTCGGCCTTCGTGGACAGCGGCGCCCAGGCCGCGGGCCGCACGTTCTATCAGATCGTGAGCGTCTGCGACTAGTCGCCCCGCCCCGATTCTTGTCCCATTCGCCAGCCCTCGTTCTTCGGAACGGGGGCTGGCCTTTTTTCAGCCAAACTGAATCTCAGTGGCCTTTCGGCCGATCAACTACAAGTCCTTGGCCCCATCCAAAGCTGAATCTGGGTTCGGCTGTCCAACTTCCGTCACTTGGGACACTGGCTGGGAGCGGGTCTGCCCTCCTTTTTGGAATAAAGCGCGAAGGAAGTCCGAGGGCGGACGCAAGTTGTGTTGGCAAATGGCCTTAACCCCATGTGGAGCCAAGTTTGCAGGAGATTCGGGGTCCGATGTGCGCGCACCGCGCCGCCGGCCCGAAGCCCCTTTCAATAGATGACCAGGAAGCGTCCCGGTCCAGTTGTCACCTGCGGAACCTCGACACCCCTTTTTCGGAGGATTTATGAAGCGATGGTTGACCTTGGCTGGCAGCGTGGTTCTTGCTGCGGCCCTCACAGCCGGCGCCGCCTCGGGCGGTCCGGACTCCGGCGGTTACATCTGGAAGGACAACGTCGAATCCGGCGGGCCCGCCGTGAGCTTCGTCGACATCACCACGGTGGGAACCAACCTGGGCCTGGTGTCTGACGACGCCGGCTCGCCGGCCATCACCCTGCCGTGGAGCTTCAACTACTACGGCGCCCCCCGCACGACGATGTATGTCTGCAACAACGGCCATCTGAATTTCGCGGCGGCCAGCACGGCGTACAGCAACGCCAACCTGCCGGCCAGCGGCGCGCCCAACTTCGCCATTTACCCCTTCTGGGACGATCTGAGCACGGCGGCCACGACTCCGGGTCACGGCTCGGTCTGGACCTACCATGATGTGGACAACAACCGGTTCATCATCGAGTGGTTCGAGATCGGCAAGACGACCGACACGCCCAACGGCTTTTTCAAGACCTTTGAAGTCATCCTCTACCCGGGCGATCTGGGCATCACCACCGACGATTACGTGGTCATGCAGTACGGCACCATGGCCGGCACGCTGAACAGTGCCACCGTGGGCATCGAAGGCGCCGGCACGGCGGGCACCGCCCTGGCGGTGACCTACAACGCCACGGGACGGCCGGTGCAGAGCAACACGGCCATCAAGTACTGGATCCAGACCGGCGACGAACTGGGCCCGACCTTCACCCACACGCCGCTGACCACCAGCGAGAACGCCGGCCCCTTCACGGTCAACGCGAACATCAGCGACGCCACCGGAGTGGTGAGCGCCGATCTCTATTATCGCGCCAACGGCGGCGCCTGGACCAGCGTGGCCATGACCCCCGGCACCCCGCCGGCCTTCAGCGCCAGCATCCCCGCCCAGCCCCTGGGCGCCACGGTTGAGTACTATCTGACGGCGGCGGACCCGGTGCCCAATACCAGCACCAGCAGCACCTGGACCTTCGCGGTGCAGGACTACACCCAGCCTCCGCAGACCTTTACCGCCTCCGACGACCAGACCGAGCGCGTGGTGCTGGCCTGGACGGCTCCGGCCTGGGTGCACACCCTGGCCCTGGGCGCGCCCTCTGACGAGCCGCGCTTCGAGGACTTCCTGCCCCTGAGCGGCAGCAAGGACGAGGCCTACCAGGCCTGGCAGGCGGCGCTGGCCCAGTGGCAGGGCGAGTTGCAGGGCTCCGACCGCGCCTTCGTCAACTACAAGATCTATCGGGACGCGGTCCTGCTCACCACCACCACGTCGCTCACCTACACGGACCTGACTGCCGTGGTGGGCACCACCTACACCTACGGCGTCACGGCGGCCTTCACGGCCAACGAGTCCAGCATGGCCACCGACTCGGGCGTGGCCCAGCCGCGGCCCACCACGGGTGGTCCGGACGCCTTCGGGTATACCTGGATCAACAGCCTGGACCCCTCCGGCACGCCCATCAACTGGGTGGACATCTCCACCACGGGGACGGAGATCACGACCTTCACTGATGACAACTACACGGCCGCCCTGCCCCTGGGGATCAACTTCCCCTTCTACGACGCCGTGCAGACCCAGGTGTACGCCACCTCCAACGGCGTGCTCACCTTCAACGCGTTGACCACGTCCTATGCGTTCAACGTGGAGATTCCGACAGCGGCCGTGCCCAACAACCTCATCGCGTTGTATTGGGACGACCTGGCGTACACGGCCGGCACCAGCCATGCCTATTATCTGGCGGACCCGGCAAACGACAGGTTCATCTTCCAGTTGACCAACGTGCGCAAGTACAGCGCCTATTCCCCGATCATCTCTGTTCAGGCGATCTTGTATGAGTCCGGCGACATCCTCCTGCAGTATCTCAATGTGGACGAGACGGCAGCCGCGATGAACGACCAGACCATCGGGATCGAGAACAGCACGGGCGCGGTGGGTCTGCGGGTCCGCTACAACACCCTGGGCGGCAGCCTGCAGGACAACATGACGGTCTTCATCGATCGGCCCGCCGGCGATGTGGTGGCCCCGAGCATCGCGCACACCCCGCTGGGCAACACCGAAGACACGGTCAACCCCTACACCGTCACGGCTGACATCACCGATTCCGAGAGCAACGTCGCCAGCGCCACCCTGTACTATCAGGTCAACGGTGGCGGCTACCTGTCCGTGCCCATGACGGCCGGCATGCCGCCCGCCTGGTCGGGCCAGATTCCGGCCCAGGCCGCGGGCAGCGACGTGCAGTACTACATCACGGCCACGGACACGGCGGTTCCGGCCAACTCCGGCACCAGCGCCACCTGGGCCTTCAGCGTGGTGGACATCAGCCTGGCCCCCACCGGCCTGACGGCGTCCGACGGCCTGCTGGACCAGGTGAACCTGGCCTGGACGGCGCCGGCCTGGGCCGTGGCCATGTTCGGCGAGCCGGCTCCCGAGCCGCGCTTCGAGGATTTCCTGCCCCTGCATCAGAGCAAGGACGCGGCCTTCGCCGCCTTCCAGACGGCCCACGCCGCCTGGCTGGCCCAGGGCGCGGAGCGCTCCTTCCTGAACTACAACATCTATCGTGACGGCGGCCTCATCGGCACCAGCGCCACCACCACCTACATCGACTATGCGCCCACCGCAGACGTCTACACCTACCACGTGACGGCGCTCTTCAACGGCGGCGAGTCCAACGCCTCCAACACGGACACGGGCTTCAAGACCCTGCGTCCCACCTCGGGCGGCCCGGACGTTTCCGGCTACAGCTGGATCAACAGCGTGGACGACGCCGGCCCCGACTACGAGTGGATCGACATCAGCGGCACGGGCACGCCCATCGCCGGCCTGACGGACGACGGCTTCACGGGTCCCTACGCGCTGGGCTTCACCATGCCCTACTACGGGGTGAACCAGACCGACGTGTTCGTGGCCTCCAACGGCTTCCTGACCTTCGGCACGGGCAACGGCTCGCTGTCCAATACGAACCTGCCCGACGCCGCCACGCCCAACAGCGTCGTCGCCCCCTTCTGGGATGACATGGGGGCTCACTACGTGGGTTCGACCATCCACTACCTGTCCGACGTGGCCAACGGCCGCTTCATCGTGCAGTGGCACGTGCCGCCCTACGGCGCCGCGTCCCCCTACACCTTCCTGGACTACCAGGTGGTGCTGTACGCGAACGGCGACATCAAGGTCAACTACTCCAACCTGATCGAGACGGACGTCTCCGAAGCCACGCTGGGCATCGAGAACAGCACGGGCACGGTGGGTCTGGCGGCGAACTACAACGGCGCCGGCAGCCGGCTGGCGGATGGCGTGACCACCTTCTTCGTCGCCCCGCTGGGTGACTGGGTGGGCCCGGCCATCGCGCACACGCCGCTGACCAACACCGAAGACGCCACCAACCCCTACACGGTGAACGCCGACATCACGGACGCCGACAACCAGGTCGCCTCCGCCACCCTGTATTATCAGGTCAACGGCGGCGGGTACCAGTCTGTGGCCATGAGCGCCGGCACCCCGCCGCTTTACACGGCCCAGATTCCGGCCCAGGCGGGCGGCAGCGACGTCATGTACTACATCGTGGCCGTTGACAACTCGGTGAACAGCAACACCACCACCAGCCCCACCTGGAGCTTCTCCGTGGTGGACTACACGCTGGCCCCGACCGGCCTGGCCGCCTCCGACGGCGGCTACGGCGACGTGCTCCTGACCTGGACGGCTCCGGCCTGGGCCGTGGCCTTCAGCAGCCCCGAGCCGCGCGTGGAGGATTTCCTGCCCCTGTTCGGTAGCAAGAGCGAAGCCGTTGCCGCCTTCCAGACGGCCCACGCGGCCTGGCTGGCCCAGGGCGCGCAGCGCAGCTTCCTGACCTACAACGTGTACCGCGACGGCGGCCTCATCGGCACCAGCGCCGTCACCAACTACACGGACATCCCGCCGGTTGAGAGCCAGGTCTACACCTACCACGTGACGGCCCAGTTCGACGCGGGCGAGTCCGCCGCTTCCAACACGGAAACGGGTTTCTTCGTTTCCCGTCCCACCAGCGGTGGCCCGGATGCCGCCGGCTACACGTGGATGAACAGCGACGATCCCAGTGGCAACGTGACCTACAGCTGGACCGACATTAGCGCCATCGGCGATTCCCTGGACATCCAGGGGGACGACGATGTCGTGGCGGTGACCCTGCCCTTCGCCTTCCCCTTCTACGGGACGAACTACACGACGGCCAACGTCTGCACCAACGGCTGGTTGAACTTCGGCGCGTCGGCCACGGCCTACAGCAACACGGCCCTGCCCACCGCGGGCCTGCCCGATGCCACCGTGGCCGTGTTCTGGGATGACATGTACGTGCCCACGGCGGCCCCGACCGGCGCCGTGTACCAGTACAACGACGTGGCCAACAACCGCGTGATCTTCCAGTGGAACAACGTGCACCCGCTGAGCAGCAGTGCCGACCGCTTCACCTTCCAGGCTGTCCTGAAGGTGGACGGCACCATCGACATCTACTATCAGGTCGTGGCCGAGACCCAGGACGCGGATGCCACCGTCGGCATTGAGAACGCCGACGCCTCCGTGGGCCTGCAGGTCAACTTCGACGATGTGGGTGGCCGGATCGGCGACTTGCTGGCCCTGCGGATCAAGCCGCTCATTCCCTGCGGCATCCCGTACAACGCGAACGTGACCATCGCCAGCGGCAACGCGAACCTGAGCTGGGACGCCGTGGATGGCGCCGCGAGCTACAAGGTCTTCGCGGCCTCCTACGGCTACGGTCCGTTCAGCCAGATCGGCACTTCGGCCACCACGTCCTACACCGATCTCGGTGCCCAGGCCGCTGGCCACAAGTTCTACCAGATCGTGGCGGTCTGCGAGTAGCAGCCCTCCCGGTCCCAACCGACCGACCAAGCCCCCGTCCCCGTGGACGGGGGCTTTTTTGGGCCAAATCCGGTGGATGCCCGTTCCACTCGCGCGAGGACTGGAATCTGAACGAGGGTGGTCCTTTTTCCGGCCCGGTCACCATGCTAGTTTCGAAGCGGACGAGGAACGATTCGCCCAACCGTCAGGACTCACACACATGACCCTGCTAGACGGATTGCGCCTGGATCGCTCAGCTTTGTCCGGTTGGAACGGGATCCTGGGTTCGGCCGCCCTGGGTCTGGTTCTGGCCGGTGCCGTCCGGGCGGACTCCACCTGTCAACCGGTGGTGGCGCCCGACGCGGGCTGGGTGTTCGGCACCAGTGATCAAAGCCGCGCCTTCGAGCGCGCCGAGTGGTTTCAGGGCGACAGCCCGGCCACCGGGCTGCGCGTGCCCTGCCTGCAACTGCGCTATGCCGATGGCGGCTGGGCTCCCTGCCTGGATCTCCGGGTGCGGGTGCGGCTGCGCATCCATGCGGACGCCGACGGACGGCCCGGCGCGCTTCTGTTCGAGCAGAGCCTGGCCGTGATTCCCCAATCCACCGGCCAGTTCTACGGCAACGGGGCCGAACTGAAGACCCTGGTCCTGCCGCTGGATCCGGCGCTGGATTTGCAGGCGGGCTGGGTCTCCGTGCTGGGCATCGCCACCAACGGCTGCCAGCTGCTTTGGGGGAGTTCGTCCGCCGGGGACGGGGTTTCCGCCCTGAACCGCGGCACGGGCTGGGAACTGGCGGCCTATGATCTGGGCCTGTGCGTGGATTGGCTGGCGCTGGACAAGCCCGAGTTGAGCATCAGCCTGGTGGGGGAGCAGATCCATCTGGGTTGGAAGCCCGTCTCCCAGGCCCAGCGCTATCAGGTCTGGCGCGCGCAGGGCGAAGGGGAGTTTCTGCCACTGGGCCCGCCCGTCACGACGACCAGCTGGGACGAGCCCGAAGCTCTCGGCCCGCTTGTGTCACGCTACCGGGTCACCGCCCTCAATCCCTGATTCCCGCGCCGGCGGGGTTCGGGCACGGAGCCCCTTCCGTGCTATATTGGCCCCGGCCAGCGGGAGACCTGCCTTCATCTATCCCCATCGGCGGCCCGACGGCGGGCCAGGTCCGGCGCCTGCACGGTTCCGCGGCCGCGCTCCAGTCGGCGCGGCCAAGGCGGCGGAGTACGGGACACCTGGCCGCGCGCAGCGCGCTGTGGCTGGAACAGGGGGAAGGGGCGGCGGCGACCCGCGCGAAGCGGCACGAGACGGAATCAGGTGGATCAACCGAGCAATTCTGGAGGATACATGAAGCGCGATTGTCTGCAGCTCATCGACTTCACGGCGGAGGAACTGCGGGGCATGCTGGCCCTGGCCGCGGAGATGAAGGCGGAAGTGCGGCGGGGCCATTACCGGAAGCCCTTTGCCAACAAGTCCTTTGCCTGCATCTTCCACAAGCCCTCGCTGCGCACGCGGATTTCCTTCGAGGTGGGCCTGGCCCAGCTGGGCGGCAGCACGCTCTACATCACGGAGAAGGAGATCGAACTCGGCAAGCGCGAGTCCATCCACGACGTGGCCAAGGTCCTGGGCCGCTACGTGGACGCCATCCTGATCCGCACCTTCAGCCACTGCTCCGTCGAGGAATTGGCGCTGCATGCGCCCGTGCCCGTGGTGAACATGTTGACCGACCTGACCCATCCTTGCCAAGTGCTGGCGGACATCTTCACGGTCTGGGAACACAAGGGCACGGTGGACGATCTGGTGGTGACCTACCTGGGTGATGGCAACAACATGACCAACTCTTGGCTGAACTTGGCCCGGCGCATTCCGATGGAATTGCGCATCGCCACCAGCCCGGACTGTCTGCCGGATCCGGGCATCCTCAAGGCGGCCCAGGCGGAAGGGCTGTCCAAGATCGTGGTGACCGATGATCCACGCGCCGCGGCCGAGGGGGCGGACGTCCTCTACACGGACGTCTGGGCCAGCATGGGACAGAAGGATCAGGCGGAAGCCAAGGCCGGCCTGCTCAAGGCCTACCAGATCAACCAGGGACTGGTGAATCTGGCGAAGAAGGACTGCTTGGTGATGCACTGTCTGCCCGCCGAGCGCGGCAAGGAGATCACCGACGAAGTGATGGACGGTCCGCGCAGCGTGGTCTTCGACGAAGCCGAGAATCGCATGCACGCCCAAAAGGCCCTGATGGTGCGCCTGCTGGAATGGAGCAATCCGTTGGCCTGAGCGTTCCGCCCAGGATTCCACAACGGCCCCGCGAGGGGCCGTTGCTGTTTCCAGCAAGGTGCCAGGCCGGTGCCAGGCCGGTGCCAGGCCGGTGCCAGGCCGGTGCCAGGCCGGTGCCAGGCCGGTGCCAGGCCGGTGCCAGGCCGGTGCCAGGTCGGTGCCAGACCGGTGCCAGGTCGGTGCCAGGTCGGTGCCAGGTCGGTGCCAGGTCGGTGCCAGGTCGGTGCCAGGTCGGTGCCAGACCGGTGCCAGGCCGGTGCCAGAGCACTGTCAAGCGGGGTTTACATCTGCGCATTAGCGGCCGGATGGCAGCCCTGTGATGGGATCCCCCGGTCAAGCCGGGG
>Ga0172380_10000216_pt1 | contig 123477 bp, 113 predicted proteins | sample Leawe162metaG_FD_119747 | JGI IMG/M metagenome (GOLD analysis project Ga0172380, IMG submission 119747) | Leachate microbial communities from a municipal landfill in Southern Ontario, Canada - Leachate well 162 metaG | ecosystem: Engineered > Solid waste > Landfill > Unclassified | place... | reverse complement strand
TTGTGTTACCGTTGTCGCGTTGCCTGAGTTATCCGTTACCGTCCAAGTCACTACTGTTGTTCCCAATGGGAAGGTAGCTGGAGCATCGTTGGTTGTACTTACAATCGTACAGTTATCCGTTGCAGTTGGTGTTCCCAAAACAACACCGAAGGCATTGCAAGAGGAGTTCGCACTTACCGTTACGTCTGCTGGCGCTGTTACAGCCGGTGATTCTGTATCGTTTACAGTAATGTCAAATGAACAAGTGGATGTATTTCCTGAAGAATCTGTAGCTGTATATTCTAATGTTGTTGTTCCTACTGGAAACAAATCTCCAGAAGTTAATCCTGTTAAGTCAGTTTGCGTAATTGTTAAACCAGATGAATAATTTACAGTAACCTTTGCATAGGATGATGGCGACCATGTTGGATCAGGATTCTCATCCCAAACGACGCAACCTGGCATACTTGAGCCAACTAGAATAAAGTTATTGATTCCTCCAACTACATATGAATTAGGATTCAATGAAATGGAGGTTACATTGTTCACACAAGGGGATTGAAACCAATTATATGTCCCATCAGCGATACCATTAAACAAAGAGTTCACCGATGCAGAATTATTATAAGTCTGATAAAAATCAATTGAAACACTTGTAGGAACAGTCGTTCCTGTACTCGTCCATGTAATACCGAAATCATTGCCACAACTATAAACATCCATTGTTGATGGGTTACAATTAGGACCATAGGTTCCAGAATAATTCGATATTTGGGAAAATGGTATGTAATAAATTTCGGTTCCTGAACCGCTTGAACTGCAGTTATCCGTTGCGGTTGGATCAGAAAATGTTACTACCGCTCCACACAATCCTGCATCGTTAGAAACAATTGTATCATTGTTGCACGTAATCGTAGGTGCAATACCATCGGTAACCGTAACATTTTGAATTGCCGTTGCGATATTCCCTGAATTATCTGTTACTGTCCAAGTTACGGCTGTTGTTCCAATTGAGAAAATAGCTGGTGCATCGTTTGTAACTGAAGCAACTCCACAGTTGTCAGAAGTAACGGGTAAACCCAGTGCCACTCCAGAAGCTTGACAACTAGAATTACCTGCGATTGTAATATCCACTGGTGCGGTAATCGTTGGAATGATTGGATCAGCCACGCTAACAGCCAACAAGGAGTCAGAAATATTCACATAGAAAACATCATTGTAGGAGGCTAGCACATTGGCAGATCCTGCTGCAACTGCATTGGTGGGAACGTGAATGTATAAAACAGTAGGATTGATTGAATTGCCCACTGGACTAATCACCAAGGAATCGTAAAATGGTCCTTGTGGAATAAAAGAAATTTGAAAATTGGCAGGAGCATAAACCGTTACATCATTTATTAAACTGCTTCCTTGCAATAAAAAGCTTTGGGTGCTACTTGCCGTTCCCGCACACCAAATAACGGTGTCCAACATTCCAGACAAATCCAAAACGGGTTTTGCTTGTGCAATGATAAAACGAGTACCACTTAAGTCTCCTTGAAAACCAGAAAAAACCAGTGTATTGCTAAATTCATCCACCGAAGTATTCGCACTTGGCAATTGAATCCAATCACTAATCGTTTGATCGTATACATACAATCGTTTTACAGGAATTTGAGAGGGTTCCAATTCGTTACCCCATTGAAACACCAAGTTGTGCATATCTAAGGCTGCCCCATTGGTACGAGTAATGTTCCATTCTACTGGAATGTCATTGTAACCAATATGAGTAGTTTGGGTTATTCCCAACAAATAACTACCGGTACTGTTTGCATTTTGTATACTGAAATCAGCCACTGGCGTTTGACCAAGATAGTTGACATCCGTATAAAAGTTAGCCGTTACCGTATTGGCCACGTTGCGAATTTCGTAGCGCGCATTTGGATTTCCGATAAGCACACGTTTGCTCGAAGGAGCCACGTTGTATAAATCAGTTCCTTGCGGCAGGGAATAAAAACTATTTCCTGTTCCGTTCAAGGCGACACCTGAAACAGATGACACAACGGTTCCCGGTTTTACATAAATCGTGTCATTACCAGTAGAAACCAAGCTTTGCGCCCATGAAATGGCTGGAATAAATGCTAGTAAGATGAGTATATTCTTTTTCATTTTCTTCGTATTGAAGTTTCTATATTATTGACCTAAAAAAACAAACATGTTCACGGTTAAACTTTTTGGACTAATATCTACTGGTGCAGCCGTTCCTCCTGAGCCAACTGAAACAGTATGCGTATGTGCACCATCTGTAGTTGTATTTACAGTATGATTGTGATTCCCATTATTATTGACTGAAATTCCTGTTGTTGACGCATTAATGTTTGCCCAAGTTCTACTTCCTGCTGAATCTCCTGTAAAACCCGGAGGATTTCCTCCACTATTGTTAAAATCATCATTTACCGTCCATTGGGTATGGGTATGACCCGGGTCATTAATCGTATGCGCATGGGTTCCAGCACTACTTGTTGTTCCAGTGTGGGAATGATCTCCCGAACTTGCCGCTGTTCCTGTAAAATTAACATTCGGCAAATTTGCTTGAGTCAAGGTTGTCGTATTGGACCCACTTGTCGTTCCAATCGTTCCATCATCCTGAACCAGATAAGCTGCAGTTGCATCCGGTAAATTGCCTGAGAAGCCCATGGATGAAGCAACTCCTTGTTGCGCAGGAGTCAAAGTGCTAATCAATCGACCATCTAGCTTAATCCAACCAGCATGGTCTGCAGATTGAAATCCAGATTTTACATCTCCTAACGTAGCATCGGATACTGTATTTACCCAAATCGTGCCGTTGAAATACCACAAAGATTTAGTATTTGTATCAAATACATACAAACCTGAAGCGGGTGAAGCAATCGCAGTTCTTTGCAAAGTTGTTAAACGAGGGAACAATATCCCTTTATCTGTCGTTGAAACTTCCAACATGGCTGAATTATCCGGGGTTGCCGTTCCTACTCCCACTTGTGCTTGTGCTAAGAAAGGTAAAAATGCAAGAACGTAAAATAGTTTTCTCATGATAAATTGATTTTCAAATTAATAACCTAAGTAAATGAACATGTTAACACTTAAACTTTTCGGAGCAATATTAATCGGTGTTGCGGAACCGCCTGAGGAAACATTCACGGTATGTGAATGTGCCCCTGCTGTAGTTGAAGTCGTGGCTGCAATATCGACAGTATGTGCATGGGCACCATTGGTTGTAGACAACGTGGAAGGAATGTCTACAGTATGCGCATGGTCTCCATTTGCATAAATTGCCAATCCGGCAGGATTTGTCCATACGTTCAATTCATTGGGAGATCCATCCGTTGACTGCACTGTATTATTGTAATTCGATAATGCCAAACCATAATTACCATAGCCACCTGGTGCATTATGACCATGTGTATGATTTCCGTTTGTACTCGTCCACAAAGCAGCAGGATCAGTATAGTGTGCATGATCTCCATTGGTAGATGTTGCTGTATTAATTGGATCTGTAACATGGGCATGATCACCAGCCGAGGCTGCCGTTCCCGTGAAATTGACGGTAGGGAGGTTGGCTTGTGTTAAAGTCGTTGTATTGGAACCTGAAACGGCTCCCATTCCACCACCGTTCTGCACCAAATAGGCATCTGAAGCATTGGGTAAATTCCCAGATAATCCCATAGTGGTAGCGGCCGTTTGTTGACTCGAACTCAAAGTAGAAATCAATCGACCGTCCAATTTAATCCATCCTTCGTGATCCACTGTTTGAATACCACTTTTTACATCCCCCAATTTGGCTTGTGCTGCATAATTAATCCAGTTTGCACCATCATAAAACCACAAAGAGTTCGTTGTAATGTCAAAAACATGCAAACCTTTAACAGGTGCTGCAACAGCGTTTCGTTGCACCGTGGTCAAGCGTGGGAATAAAATTCCTTTGTCGCTAGCAGAAACATCCAACATAGCAGAACTTTCAGGTGAAGTTGTTCCAACACCCACTTGACTAATTGAATGTTGAGCTATGAATAAACTAGCAAGCAAAAATAATTTTGTTTTCATTTTTTTATTTTATAAACCGAGATAAATAAACATATTAACTGACATACTTTTCGGAGCCACATTTATAGGTGTCCCTGAACCGCCAGATGAAACGGAAACCGTGTGAACATGAGCCCCATCAGTAGTAGATGTAGTCGCTGGCACATCTACCGTATGAGCATGATTGCCATTTGTGGATGAAGTTGTAGAAGGCACATCGACAACATGAGTATGATTTCCATTTGTCGATGTACTAAAAGAGCCAACGTAAGTTCTATCTGTGGTTGCGGCTGAGTTTTCCCAGGCATGCCCATTACCTGGGTCGTACGCCCCGTTGTCTTCGTTCAAGCGTCTGCCGATTTGGTGATTGTGGTCTCCACCTGCACCAGAATTAACAGCTGCTGGATCCGTTGTGTGCGCGTGATTTCCATCGCTTGAACTGGTCACAACCGCTGGATTTGTAACGTGGCTATGATTTCCCGCAGAAGCGGCTGTACCGGTAAAATTGACGTTTGGAAGATTTGTTTGATTGATAGTCGTAGTATTCGAACCCGAAACTGCCCCCATTCCACTTCCGTTTTGAACCAAGTAAGCATCTGCCGCATTTGGTAAATTCGTTGATAGACCTAGGGAAGATGCTTTTGTTTGTTGCTCGGCTGTCAAAGCAGACAACAATCGACCATCCAACTTGATCCATCCATTGTGATCAGCTGTCTGGATACCCGATTTCACATCGCCCACAGAAGCCATGGCTTGTGTATCAACCCAATAGGTTCCATTGAAATACCAGATTGAATTCGTCTGGTTGTCATATACCTGTAAACCAGCAAGTGGCGAAGCAATTGCGATTCTTTGAGCAGAAGACATGCGAGGAAGTAAAAATCCTTTTGAATTGGATGTAACCTCCAACATAGCTGAAGCGTCAGGTGTTGAGGTGCCCACGCCAACTTGGGCCTGGAAACTATTCAAAAAGGTCACTGTGATTAATAGGCTAAGTACACGACTAAGTCGAATGTATGCTATGTGAAGGTAGGTTCGTTTTACCATCGTAAGATTGGAAATTAAGATTAACAAAAAATCGAGACTACGAAGGTAGATAGGAGCAATGGTTAAAAACCTGACTTTTATCAAGATTAGGGTTGATATTAATTCTGTTTTTAACAAAAATTAATTCATAAAAACAATTTATACAGGCATTTAGCTAAATAGAAGTGAAATCGATACCCGATAATATAAGGGTCAATTATTAACCGTTAAAATCAGTATTAACCCCGTCTTCAGTTCGATTTCAGAATCCAAATTCAATTTCTCTCGAATTTTTTTCCGGGAATATTCAATGGTTTTTTCAGATTTGGATAGAAGGATTGCAATTTCCTTTGAGGTATAATCATTCAAAATCAAATTGGCTACCTGCACTTCTTTATACGTTAATTGATGGGATAATTTTGCTTCCACCGTTTCAAAAGAGAAACTATTCGAACTTTTTTGTGAACCAATCATCGCCATCTCTTGGTAATTGAAAAAGAAGGCATCAATATTCAATTTGGCCGATTTATACAATTCCTTTTCAGGCCCTATAAATCGAGGAGCAGCCAAGACGAGAAATTCATTGATTTGCTTCTTTAATACTTCAATTTTTTTATTTCGTTTGAGAATAGAGATTAATCTTTTTTCTTCAGCAATTAATAATTTTTCCAAAATCGCTTGCTGCAATTTTGCTTCGGCTAAAGAAAGTTCAGAATACTTCCGACGTTCTATTTCCAAATCTTTTCGCTTTCTCAAATTCAAATTGACCAACCATAAAATGACGACTACAAAAAGTCCTAAAAAAGTAGCTGAGACAATAAAAATCAATCTGTTTTTTGATTTCAAGGCTAGTATTCTAGTGTCGGTCTTTAACCTGTCATTTTCAATTTTCAATTCCCGCATCGAGGATAATTCATAAAAATCACGCAATTCTTTGTTACTCGCTTCGCTATTCAGTTTGGTTAATATTCTTTCTTTTTCTTCGATGGCATTGATATAATTCGTCGAGGAATTCAATTCTTTGTTAATTATAATTTCCAAATTAGCTAATTCCAATTCTGTGGAAACTATATTTTCTTCTTTGACTTTTATTTTGAGATTTTCAAATTCTACCATTCCACCAATGAATTGACTTTCTGTCAAAAAGGACGCGGTTTGCAACAAAATTTTCAAGTATAAACTATTTGCGTGGTCATACATTTCGACAAAATTGTGGCGGTACTTTTTTAAAATATCGAAATCCTTAAATTTTATGGCAAACTGCAATTTTACTTCATGATAAATTGGCTGATAATTTACCAATTGATTGAGGTGAACAGAAGCTCGATTGATTTGATTTTGAAAAACGGCATTATCATCCCTTAAACCGCCCAATTTTGCCAAATTAAGCGCCTTGAGAAAGAATATTGTTGGAGAAACGGTATCGTTTACCTTCGATAGTAACCTATCTGCATATTCATAATCCTCTTGATTCATATGAGCAACTGCTTGGTTGATTAGAGTAATCCAATAATTTTCGTCGCGCACAGGTTTCTTTTCCATTGCCGTACGTGCCTCAATAAAATGGACTATCGCCGAACGATCTAAGCCTATGCTTAAGTAAGCAGCACCCAAATTGGAATTAAGGGCTGCTATATTCAAGGTATCATTGTTTTTTTCGGCGATGGTTAATGCTTTTCGGAAATAGACCAAGGCCGAATCTTGTATACCTTGAAAGTAGTAATAATTTCCAATTTCAAAACCGGCAATTAAAGCATTGCTTTTTTTGATACAACTACCTTGAATCTTCGCAATGGAATCCAACGCTTTTAGAGCAACTACTTGTTCTGCTTTGTTTCCATATAATTTAGGACTTATCTTTTTCACCTTTTCAACTAACCTCACGCAATTGTTTTGGGTGGAGTCAATTTGATCCGATTTACAACTATGCAGTGCTATGAATAAAACAAGTAGGAAAAATTTGTACCAAAAATGCATACACAAATATAATCAGAGAAACCATATTCTGAAAATACTTTGATACTTGGCTCCAAATCTTTATTAAACAAAAAAGGGAGCCGATTACTCGACTCCCATTCTCTTTGTTTTATTTATTAACCTATTAAGCTTCGGCTTCTAATTTCGCCAATTCTTCTTTTCCGGTTACGACCATTTTTTGGAATCTTCGGATACCTGTTCCTGCTGGTATTAAGTGACCAACAATAACATTTTCTTTCAAACCAAGTAAATTGTCTTCTTTACCAGAAATAGCTGCTTCGTTCAATACTTTCGTTGTTTCCTGGAACGATGCCGCAGAAATAAACGATTGTGTTTGAAGTGACGCTCTCGTGATACCTTGCAACAACGGTGTTGAAGTCGCTGGAACGGCATCTCTCGCTTCAACTGGAGTACTATCCGTACGTTTCAATTGAGAGTTCTCGTCACGCAAACGACGTGCACTGATAATTTGACCATTTTTCAATGAAGGTGAATCACCTTTTTCAATCACCACTTTCATTCCGTAAATCGCATCGTTTTCTTCCATGATATCTGCTTTGTGAACAGATTGTCCTTCCAAGAAACGCGTATCTCCAGCATCGATAATCTCTGCTTTCAACATCATTTGACGTACAATTACTTCAAAGTGTTTGTCGTTGATTTTTACCCCTTGCAAACGGTATACTTCTTGAATTTCATTCACGATGTACTCTTGTACCGCTGTTGGTCCTTCAATATTCAAGATATCATTTGGTGTAACAGCTCCATCAGACAATGGGCTACCGGCACGAACGAAATCGTTTTCTTGAACCAAAATGTGTTTGGATAATGGAACTAAATATTTACGAACCTCACCCGTTTTACTTGTGATAATGATCTCACGGTTACCTCTTTTGATTTTTCCGTATTCTGCAATACCGTCAATCTCAGAAATTACCGCTGGATTAGAAGGATTTCTTGCCTCGAATAACTCTGTTACACGTGGAAGACCTCCGGTAATATCACCTGTTTTACCAGCAATACGAGGAATTTTCACCAAGATTTCACCTGCCTCAATTTTATCGCCTTCTTTTACAGAAATATGCGCATCTACCGGTAAGCTGTATTCTCTTAAAACTTCTTTCGTTTTTACATCCACAATGTGAATGGCAGGGTTTTTCTTTTTGTCTCTTGATTCTGTAATTACTTTCTCAGTAAATCCAGTTTGCTCATCGACTTCTTCACGGAAAGTAACGCCTTCGATAATACTATCGAAAACAACTTTACCTTGAACATCTGAAACGATTACAGCATTGTATGGATCCCATTTACAAATCACGTCTCCTTTTTTCACTTTCTTCACATCACCGATTACCATTTCGGAACCGTAAGGAATATTAGCTGTTTGGATAACGATACCTGATTTTTCGTCAATTACTTTCATTTCGGCAGAACGACCGATTACAACAACTTTCATTGTTCCATCTGCATTCTTTTTCTCCAATGTACGCAACTCTTCAATTTCAATTTTACCAGCAGCTTTTGCTTTCAAATCCGAAATATCCGTCGTGTTCGATGCTGTACCCCCAACGTGGAAGGTTCTCAACGTCAACTGTGTACCTGGCTCACCAATTGATTGAGCTGCAATTACACCCACTGTATCTCCTAATTGAGCGTCGCGGTGTGTTGCTAGATTTCGTCCATAACATTTAGAACAAACCCCTCGGCGTTGCTCACATGTTAATACAGAACGAATTTCTACTTCATCAATTTCTGCTTTTTCAATCGCATTCGCAACGTCTTCAGTAATGATGGCGCCTGCTTCAACTAATAAATCCTCTGTTTCTGGGTGGAAAATATCATGTACCGATGTTCTTCCCAAAATACGATCGTACAATGGTTCAACGATATCATCATTTTTCTTCAAGGCAGTAGCAATCAATCCTCTCAATGTACCACAATCGTATACATTGATGACAACATCTTGCGCAACATCCACCAAACGACGAGTCAAGTAACCCGCATCGGCCGTTTTCAAGGCTGTATCCGCCAAACCTTTACGAGCACCGTGTGTAGAGATAAAGTACTCCAAGATCGACAAACCTTCTTTAAAGTTTGACAAAATTGGATTTTCAATAATCTCTTGTGAGGAAGCTCCAGATTTTTGCGGTTTCGCCATCAATCCACGCATACCAGACAACTGACGAATTTGCTCTTTCGAACCACGGGCTCCAGAATCGTACATCATGTAGATACTGTTGAAACCTTGTTTGTCTTCTTGCAATTGAGTCATCAAAGTTGCCGTCAAACGTGAATTCGTATGTGTCCAGATATCGATAATTTGGTTGTAACGTTCGTTGTTCGTAATTAGACCCATGTTGTAGTTGTCCATTACCTCTTTTACGTCCGTCTCCGCTTTTTCTACCAATTCAACTTTTTGTTTCGGAATGATAATATCATCCAAGTTGAAAGATAGTCCACCTTTGAAGGCCATATCGTAACCCAATTCTTTGATATCATCCAAGAATTGAGCTGTACGAGATGTTCCACAGATTTTCAATACCACACCAATAATATCTCTCAACGCTTTTTTCGTCAATACATCATTGATATAACCTACTTGTCTTGGCACGTTCTCGTTGAACAATACACGTCCACAAGTCGTTTCTTTCAACATCAAGACAGATTCACCTTGCTCATTCAAGTCATACAATTTGACTTTGATGTGCGCGTGTAGATCCAATCTTCTTTCGTTGTAAGCAATAATTACTTCTTCTGGTGAGTAGAAAATTCCCCCTTCACCTTTTACGATATCGGTACCTTTTGTTACTTTTCCTTTGGTAATGTAATACAAACCAAGGACCATATCCTGGGATGGTACAGCAATCGGCGCACCATTCGCAGGGTTCAAAATATTGTGTGAAGCCAACATCAACAATTGAGCTTCCAAAATTGCGGCATTACCCAATGGTAAGTGAACCGCCATTTGATCCCCATCAAAATCGGCATTGAAGGCTGTTGTTACCAAAGGGTGCAAACGAATCGCTTTTCCTTCAATTAATTTTGGTTGGAAAGATTGGATACCCAATCTGTGCAACGTTGGTGCACGATTCAAAAGAACGGGATGTCCTTTCAAAATGTTTTCCAAAATATCCCAAACAACTGGTTCTTTTCTATCAACAATTTTCTTCGCAGATTTTACTGTTTTTACAATTCCACGTTCAATCATTTTACGAATGATAAACGGTTTGTACAACTCAGCTGCCATATCTTTTGGCAATCCACATTCGTGTAATTTCAAGTTAGGTCCAACAACAATTACCGAACGTGCTGAATAATCCACACGTTTACCTAGTAAGTTTTGACGGAAACGACCTTGTTTACCTTTCAAGGAATCAGACAAAGATTTCAATGGACGATTGGACTCCGTTTTAACAGCAGAAGCTTTTCTTGAGTTATCGAACAAGGAATCAACTGACTCTTGCAACATACGTTTTTCATTACGTAAGATTACTTCTGGCGCTTTGATCTCGATCAATCTTTTCAAACGGTTGTTACGGATAATAACACGTCTGTACAAATCATTCAAATCGGATGTCGCAAAACGACCACCATCCAATGGAACCAACGGACGCAATTCTGGTGGAATAACCGGAACTACTTTCACAATCATCCATTCAGGTTTGTTTTCAATACGGTCTTTCGACTCACGCATGGCTTCCACCACTTGCAAACGTTTCAACGCTTCATTCTTTCTTTGAACCGAGGTTTCTGTGTTGGCTTGGTGACGTAAATTGAACGAAGTTTCATCCAAATTCATGGTGCTCAACAAATCGTACAATGCTTCAGCACCCATTTTGGCGATGAATTTGTTTGGATCTGTATCTTCCAAGTATTGGTTTTCTTTTGGAAGTGTTTCCAAAATATCCAAATACTCTTCTTCCGTCAAGAAATCAAGACGAGTCAACGACGAACCATCAGCGTTTACAGCAATTCCTGATTGAATTACAACGTAACGTTCGTAGTAAATGATTTGATCTAATTTTTTCGTCGGTAATCCCAACAAATAACCGATTTTATTCGGCAATGATCGGAAGTACCAGATGTGTGCAACTGGAACCACCAAAGAGATGTGCCCCATTCGCTCACGACGAACTTTTTTCTCGGTTACTTCCACCCCACAACGGTCACAAACGATTCCTTTGTATCGGATTCTTTTGTATTTACCGCAATGACATTCATAATCCTTAACCGGTCCAAAGATACGCTCACAAAACAAACCATCTCTTTCTGGTTTGTACGTTCGGTAATTGATGGTTTCCGGCTTCAACACCTCACCGCTTGAGTTCTCCAGAATCATTTCTGGTGAAGCCAATGAGATGGTAATTTTATTGAAACTACTTTGTTTACTTGGTATTTCTTTTCTGTAAGCCATTTTCTTGCTTTTCTAAAAATTCAACAACTTGCGTTTAATCCAATGAAATGTTCAAACACAAACCTCTCAATTCATGTAACAATACGTTGAAGGATTCTGGAATTCCTGGTTCAGGAATGTTGTCACCTTTCACGATTGCTTCGTAGGCTTTCGCACGACCATTTACGTCATCCGATTTCACAGTTAAGATTTCTTGTAGGATATTAGCCGCACCAAATGCTTCCAATGCCCAAACCTCCATCTCACCAAATCTTTGACCTCCAAATTGCGCTTTACCACCTAATGGCTGTTGCGTAATCAATGAGTACGGTCCGATTGAACGAGCGTGCATTTTATCGTCTACCATGTGTGATAATTTCAACATGTAGATAACTCCAACGGTTGCCGTTTGGTGGAAACGTTCTCCGGTTCCTCCATCGTACAAGTAAGTTTTACCTGACGTTGGAACTCCCGCCTTCGCTGTCCACTCATCGATTTCTGATGGATGCGCTCCGTCGAAAATTGGTGTCGCGAATTTCACGCCCAATTTTTCTCCTGCCCAACCTAGAACGGTTTCGTAAATCTGACCCAAGTTCATACGAGATGGTACCCCTAGTGGATTCAAAACGATATCTACTGGTGTTCCATCTTCCAAGAAAGGCATATCCTCAGCGCGAACAATGTTGGCAACAATACCTTTGTTTCCGTGACGTCCCGCCATTTTATCCCCAACTTTCAACTTACGTTTTTTCGCAACATAGACCTTTGCCATTTTGATGATACCTGCTGGCAATTCATCTCCAACTGAAATGTGGAATTTCTTGCGTTTGTAGGCACCCAACATGTCGTTGGCTTTGATATTGAAATTGTGAATTACTCGACCAATCAATGTATTCAATTCAGTATCCGCTGTCCAATTTGTTGGATTCACGATACTATAATCAATCGCCATTAAGTTTTTAGCCGAGAATTTTGTTCCTTTTTTAATGATTTCTTCTTTGAAATTATTGAATACACCTGTTGATTTGGTTTCTCCAACGATGGCCATCAATTTGTCGGCCAACACTTCTTTCAATTTAGCGAAATCTTTTTCGTAATCCGCATCCAACGATTCCAAAACTGGTTTGTCGTGTGCTTTTGATTTACGATCTTTTATGGCTCTTGAGAACAATTTTTTCTCAACAACAACCCCTCTCAAAGAAGGACCCGCTTTCAAAGAGGCATCTTTTACGTCACCTGCTTTGTCACCAAAGATAGCACGCAATAATTTCTCTTCTGGAGATGGATCTGTTTCCCCTTTCGGTGTGATTTTACCAATTAAGATATCACCTTCTTTGATTTCAGCACCAATACGAATTAGACCATTTTCGTCCAAATCTTTTGTCGCTTCTTCAGAAACGTTTGGAATATCAGAAGTCAATTCTTCCATTCCTCTTTTCGTTTCACGAACATCCAAAGAATACTCATCAATATGAATAGATGTGAAAATATCGTCACGAACTACTCGCTCAGAAATTACAATCGCATCCTCAAAGTTATACCCTTTCCAAGGCATGAAAGCCACTTTCAAGTTTTGACCCAAGGCCAATTCTCCGCTTTCGGTTGCATACCCTTCACAAAGTACTTGTCCTTTTTCAACTAAATCACCTTTTTGTACAATCGGTTTCAAGTTGATACAAGTTCCTTGATTCGTTTTCGCAAACTTCGTCAAGGTATAATGTGTCAATTCCGTATCAAAACTTACTAGTTTATCTGCTTTTGACCAATCGTAACGAATCACGATTTCATTTGCATCTACGTACTCAACAACTCCGTTTCCTTCTGCGTTGATCAACACACGAGAATCTCTCGCTACCAATCTTTCGATACCCGTACCTACGATTGGAGAGTGTGGTTTCAACAATGGAACGGCTTGACGTTGCATGTTGGATCCCATCAAGGCACGGTTGGCATCATCATGCTCCAAGAAAGGAATCGATGAGGCTGCAATCGATGCAATTTGATTGGCTCCTACGTCCATCAATGTCAATTCGCTTGGTGCTACAACTGGGAAATCACCCTCGTAACGTGCTTTAACAACATCCGTTAAGAATTTACCGTGATCATCCACTTTCGCATTTGCTTGCGCAATCATTTGAGAGTTTTCCTCTTCCGCTGTACGGTAAATTGGCTCTTTATCCAAAACAACTTTACCATTTTCAACCAAACGGTAAGGAGTTTCAATAAATCCAAGTTTATTTACTTTCGCAAATACACACAAAGAAGAAATCAAACCAATGTTCGGACCTTCTGGCGTTTCGATGGTACACAAACGACCGTAGTGCGTGTAGTGAACATCTCGAACCTCAAATCCTGCTCTTTCTCTCGATAAACCTCCTGGTCCTAGTGCTGACAAACGTCGTTTGTGCGTCACTTCAGATAGTGGATTGGTTTGATCCATGAACTGAGAAAGCTGATTCGTTCCAAAGAAGGAATTAATAACAGAAGACAATGTTTTCGCATTGATCAAATCGATTGGTGTGAAGACTTCGTTGTCACGAACATTCATACGCTCACGAATGGTTCTAGCCATGCGAGCCAAACCTACGCCAAATTGAGAATACAATTGCTCACCAACCGTTCTTACACGACGATTTGACAAGTGATCGATATCATCAACGTCTGCTTTCGAGTTGATCAATTCAATCAAATACTTGATGATCATGATGATATCATTTTTCGTCAAAACTCTTGACGTTTCAGAATCATCGATGTTCAATTTTTTGTTCAATCGGAAACGACCAACTTCACCTAAATCATAACGTGTATCTGAGAAGAATAATTTCTCAAATACATTTTTCGCTGTTTCATAATCAGGCGGTTCAGCATTTCTCAATTGTCTATAGATATGTTCTACCGCTTCTTTTTCAGAGTTGGACGTATCTTTTTGCAAGGTGTTATAAATGATGGTAAAGTCAGCGCTATTTACATCTTCTTTGTGCAAGATGATATTTTTTACTCCTGAATCTACGATCAAGTCAATGTGTTCTTCTTCAATCGTTGTTTCACGATCCAATAAAACTTCATTTCTTTCAATGGAAACAACTTCTCCAGTATCCTCATCAACGAAATCTTCCACCCATGTTTTCAAAACACGTGCAGCCAATTTACGTCCAACGGCTTTTTTCAAATTCACTTTTGAAGCTTTCACTTCATCCGCCAATCCAAAAATACCCAAGATATCTTTATCCGATTCGTACCCAATGGCACGGAACAAAGTTGTAACTGGTAATTTTTTCTTACGGTCGATATACGCGTACATTACGTTGTTGATATCCGTTGCGAACTCAATCCAAGAACCTTTAAAAGGAATGACTCTCGCTGAATACAATTTCGTACCATTTGCGTGACGACTTTGTCCGAAGAATACACCCGGAGAACGGTGCAATTGAGAAACGATTACTCGCTCCGCACCATTTACTACGAATGAACCTTTCGGTGTCATATAAGGAATTGTACCCAAATATACATCCTGAACGATGGTTTCGAAATCCTCGTGTTCAGGGTCGGTACAATACAATTTCAATTTTGCCTTCAGTGGAACACTGTAGGTTAATCCACGATCGATACACTCTTCAATAGAGTATCTCGGTGGATCAATAAAGTAATCCAAAAACTCCAATACAAACTGATTTCTCGTATCAGAAATCGGGAAGTTTTCAGAGAATACTTTAAATAATCCTTCACTTTCTCTATTGTCAGGAGTTGTTTCCAATTGGAAAAACTCTTGGAAGGATTGAATTTGAATATCCAGAAAATCCGGGTATTCAAATTGACTTTTGCTCGATGCAAAGTTTATTCTTTTCGAAGTAATACTTGATGTTGCCAAGATCCAAAGATTTTGTTAAAAATGAGCGTAATTGTAATAAAAAGCTAAAAAACAGGAATAGGCACGAGCTATTTCTAGCCGTGCCTTTTCCTATAATGAGGTAAAGTAATTACTTAACTTCAACTTCTGCTCCAGCTTCCTCTAAAGATTTTTTAAGGCCTTCAGCCTCATCTTTAGATACACCTTCTTTCAAAGTTGCAGGTGCTCCGTCAACTAAGTCTTTAGATTCTTTCAATCCGTTACCAGTCAATTCTTTCACCAATTTAACTACCGCAAGTTTGTTCGGTCCACCAGCTTTCAAGATTACATCAAATGCTGTTTTCTCTTCAACTGCTGCTGCATCTGCACCACCACCTGCTGCTGCTACTGCTACTGCTGCTGCTGCTGGTTCGATACCGTACTCATCCTTAAGGATAGTTGCCAATTCGTTAACTTCTTTTACTGTAAGGTTAACTAAGGCTTCTGCCATTTCTTTCAAATTAGCCATTTTTATTTAATTTTAATAAAGGTTCTTAAAAAATAATTTTACTTATGCTCTGTTTTCGAGCGTTTTGAGTATTCCTGCGATTTTGCCGCCAGAATTTTTCAGTCCAGAAATAACATTCTTCGCTGGAGATTGTAATAATCCGATGATTTCACCCAACATCTCTTCTTTGCTTTTCAATGCTACTAATGCATCCAATTGGTTGTCACCAACGTATACAGCTTCATTGATATAAGCACCTTTCAAGATAGGTTTGTCATTTTTCTTACGAAACTCTTTTATTAGCTTAGCTGGAATATTTCCAACTTCTGCGAACATGATTGATGTAGGACCAGCCAAAACTGTTCTTAAATCACCGAAATCTTTTCCTTCTACTCGATCCATTGCTTTTTCAAGCAAGGTGTTTTTTACAACACGCATACGGATGTTAGAATTAAAGCATCTTCTTCGCAATTGGTTCACTACCTCAACGGTAAGCTCGCCAGTATCTGCTAAATAAAATACGTTTGCCTCAGACAATTCTGTTGTTAACTCACTAATATACTGCGCTTTTTCTTCTTGTGTCATATTACTGAATTTTAAGCTGTTACAGATTTAGTATCAATTTGAATACTAGGACTCATTGTTGAACTAATGTACACGCTTTTCACGTAAGTACCTTTGGCAGAAGATGGTTTCAATTTCATCAAAGTTTGAATCAATTCAGATGCATTCTCTTGAATTTTATCATGTGAGAAGCTAACTTTACCAATACCGGAATGAATAATACCGTATTTGTCAACTTTGAAATCAATTTTACCTGCTTTCACTTCTTCTACTGCTTTACCAACTTCCATTGTTACAGTACCTGTTTTTGGATTCGGCATCAAACCTCTTGGACCTAAAACTCGTCCTAAAGCTCCAACTTTCCCCATACAAGCAGGTGTTGTTACAATTACGTCAATATCAGTCCATCCTCCTTTGATTTTTTCGATGTAATCGTCCAAACCAACGAAATCAGCACCTGCTGCTTTTGCTTCTTCCTCCTTATCTGGAGTACACAATACCAAAACGCGAACGTCTTTACCAGTACCATGGGGCAATGCAACTGTACCTCTTACCATTTGGTTTGCTTTACGCGGGTCTACACCCAAACGAACACAAACATCAACGGAAGCATCAAATTTAGTGGTTGAAATCTCCTTAACCAAATTACATGCTTCTGCCAATGTATAAGTTTTAGCTAAATCAACTTTAGCCAAGACTTCCTTTCTTTTTTTAGAAATTCTTTTCATGGTTTCAACTATTATTTGGATTTAGGGGCTTCGCCACCTTTAACTGTAACTCCCATACTTCTTGCCGTACCAGCAACCATTCTCATGGCTGAATCTACTACGAAACAATTCATATCCGGCATTTTGTCTTCTGCGATCGTGCGAATCTGATCCCAAGAAATATTACCAACTTTTGCACGATTCGGCTCAGATGATCCTTTCTTGATTTTAGTTTGCTCGACAATTTGAACTGCTGCCGGTGGAGTTTTTAATACGAAATCAAATGATTTATCACCATAAACTGTGATAACTACTGGTGTTACCTTTCCCATTTTGTCTTGCGTACGAGCATTAAACTGCTTGCAAAACTCCATGATGTTCACACCTTTCGCACCCAATGCGGGTCCTACTGGCGGAGCTGGATTGGCTGCACCACCTTTGATCTGTAATTTGATCAACGCTGCTACTTCTTTAGCCATTTATCTATAAATTATGTAGTCAAACATGAGTACTTGCGGGAAGCTTTAAGCACTTTTCTCACTCCTACGGGTTAATATACTATTTTATGCTTCTTTCTCAACTTGCATGTAGCTTAGCTCCAACAAGTTTTTACGACCGAAGATTTTAACCATCACTTTCAATTTTTTCTTGTCTTCGTTGATTTCATCAATCACACCACTGAAATTATTGAAAGGACCATCGATAACTTTGACAGATTCACCAACAACAAAAGGAATTTTCATTTCTTCTTCTGTTTCTAGCAGCTCGTCTACTTTACCTAAAATTCTATTTACCTCCGACAAACGCATCGGAACAGGCTCTCCACCTTTTACGGCACCAAGGAAACCAATTACATTGGGAATACCTTTGATTACGTGTGTTACCTCCCCCACCAATGCGGCCTCGATTAACACATAACCTGGTAAGTAGGCTTTTTCTTTGCTTACTTTTTTACCGTTTTTTATCTGAAATACTTTTTCAGTTGGAATTAAAACTTGATTTACGTAATCCGTTAATTTCAATCGAGCGATTTCCAGGTCCAGGTATTCCTTTACTTTCTTCTCTTTACCGCTAACCGCTCTAACTACGTACCAACGTTGTTTGATATCTGCCATGGATAATTAAAATAATCTGTAAATGAAACCCAAAACACCTTGCCACAATGATTTTGAATCTCCGGTAATCCCGAAAACAAAATCCATTGCAAAAACAAGTAAAGCAAAAATGACAGAAGCAACAACCACAATAATGGTGTTACTCTGCAATTCTTTCCAAGTAGGCCACGTCACATTGTGAACCATTTCGTTCACTGTTTCGTTGATGTATTCTTTTACTTTTGACACTGTCTTTAATTTTTGCACGGGCGGTAGGGATCGAACCCACGACCAATGGTTTTGGAGACCACTACTCTACCAGCTGAGCTACACCCGTGTAAAAAGGGGAGCGAACTCCCCTTTTTTTATTAATGTATTCTATCGATTAACCGATAATTTCAGTAACCTGACCAGCTCCTACTGTTCTACCACCCTCACGGATAGCGAAACGAAGACCTTTGTCCATAGCTACAGGAACGATCAATTTAACTGTAATAGTTACGTTGTCTCCTGGCATAACCATCTCACGACCATCTGTCATGAAAATCTCACCAGTAACGTCTGTTGTTCTGAAATAGAACTGAGGACGGTATTTGTTGTGGAATGGTGTGTGACGACCACCTTCTTCTTTTTTCAAAACATAAATCTCAGCTTTGAATTCAGTATGTGGTGTAGTCGAACCTGGTTTACAAATAACCATACCTCTTTTGATTTGAGATTTTTCAATACCTCTCAACAAAAGACCTACGTTATCACCAGCCTCACCTCTATCCAAGATTTTACGGAACATCTCAACCCCTGTTACTGTAGAAACCAATTTCTCAGTTCCCATTCCAAGGATATCTACTGCTTCACCTGAATTGATAACACCTGTTTCGATACGGCCTGTTGCAACTGTACCACGACCTGTAATCGTAAATACATCTTCAACTGGCATCAAGAATGGTTTATCAACTTCACGTGGAGGCAATTCGATATACGTATCAACTGCGTCCATCAAATCTTCAACAGTTTTAACCCATTTGTCTTCACCGTTCAATGCACCTAATGCAGAACCTTGAATCACTGGAGCGTTATCACCATCGTATCCGTAGAAAGAAAGCAATTCGCGAATTTCCATTTCAACCAATTCTAACAACTCTTCGTCATCTACCATATCCACTTTGTTCATGAATACAACCATTCTTGGAACACCTACCTGGCGACCTAAAAGGATGTGCTCACGTGTCTGTGGCATTGGACCATCTGTTGCAGCAACAACCAAGATAGCTCCATCCATTTGAGCAGCTCCTGTAACCATGTTCTTTACGTAATCCGCGTGACCTGGACAGTCAACGTGTGCGTAGTGACGTGCTACAGTTTGATACTCAATGTGAGACGTGTTAATAGTAATACCACGTTCTTTTTCTTCAGGTGCATTATCAATTGAAGAGAAATCACGCACTGCGGCTAATCCTTTTGAAGCCAAAACGCTTGAGATTGCTGCTGTAAGTGTTGTTTTACCGTGATCGACGTGACCAATGGTCCCGATATTCACGTGTGGTTTGGAACGATCAAAATTTTCCTTAGCCATTGTTATATTTGTTACTTAGTTAATAAAAAAAACAAACCTTTTATATAGGCCAAATTTCACCCCTTTCGGATGAAATTGATCTATAAAATACTTTCTTCAGAGCCAATGACGAGAATTGAACTCGTGACCTCTTCCTTACCAAGGAAGCACTCTACCCCTGAGCTACATCGGCAACTTTTCTTTCAATTGAGCGGGAGACGAGATTCGAACTCGCGACCCTCAGCTTGGAAGGCTGACGCTCTACCAACTGAGCTACTCCCGCTTATTTATTCTAAAAATGTGGTGGGGGTGGATGGACTCGAACCAACGATACCTTACGGTGGCAGATTTACAGTCTGATGCAATAGCCACTATGCGACACCCCCAATTTTTTATTGGAGCCGATGGAGGGATTCGAACCCCCGACCCGCTGATTACAAATCAGCTGCTCTGGCCAACTGAGCTACATCGGCACATTTTATTTGGTGCAATAATTGAAAGAACTATATTGTATTCCCCCGTATTTGGGTTTGCAAATGTATGAAAGAAATCTTTTATAGCAAGTGAAATGATGCGATTTTTTTTGATTATTTTTTTTCATACATAAAAAAAGGTGGCTATGTGCCACCTTTTCAATAATTTATGCTTTTAATTAAATTTTAGTTTTTCTTTTATCAACTTGCTTTCTCAAGGCCTCAACAGCTAAATCTGCCGCCTCCTCGAAACTCTTGCATTGTTTTTTCGCAAATAATTCATGACCAGGTATGAGGATTTTTACTTCCGCCACTTTATTCTCGTGATCTTGACTTTTATCCAAGCGTAAAAAAACTTCACCCGCTATAATGTTGTCGAAGAATACTTCTAATTTATTCACTTTCTCATTGACGAAATCGATCAATTTTTGGTCTGCAGTGAAATGGATTGAGTGCACTTGAATGTCCATGTTTAATTCGTTTTGTGCCCACGAGGGTGGGCTTGTGAGTAAATATTTGACAATTGCGCAAACGAATTGTGGGTGTAAACTTGAGTTGCTGCTAAATTGGCATGCCCCAAAAGTTCTTTCAAAGTCTCCAGCCCTGCTCCATTGTTCAACATGTGCGTAGCAAACGTATGGCGCAGTACGTGAGGACTTCGCTTATCCAAACTCGTTGCCTTACCAAGGTAGGAATTTATTTTCCTATACACAAGCTTTGGATAAAGTTTATTACCGTTTTTTAACACAAACAAAAATTCATTTTGTCGCTGAATGTTTTCACGGTTGGTTTTGTATTTTTCAATCAACTGAAACAAATCGATTGAAATCGGAATTTGACGTTCTTTATTGCGTTTCCCAATGACACGGATGTACCCATTTTGAACTTGGTTATCCCGTAAATGAATCAGCTCACTAAGTCGAATCCCAGTTTGATAAAATACTTCGAAAATTACTTGATCTCGAAAGTTCTCAAATTCGTCAGATACCAGTAATGCTTTTGTCAAGCTCATTTCTGACTGCTTGGCAAAATGAGGCAATCTTTTTTCTGTTTTTGGGCCTTTGATTTTGGCAAGCGGATTCTCGACAACAATTTTCTCTTTTTTCAGCCATTTATACAGTGCCCGTAAAGATGAAATTTTTCGATTGATACTTCGGTTGGAAATTGTCTTTTCATTTAAATCCATAACCCAACTTCGAATGTCCCGAAAGTGAACTTCCGCAAAATCTTGGTCCATTAAATTTTGAAAATCAATGAACTGTTGGATATCATTCCTATAAGCAATCAATGTATGCTCAGAATACCGTCTTTCGACCTTGAGGTAATAAATGAATTTTTCGAGCATAAAAAAAGGAGACAAATTGTCTCCTTCTTAACGTATCCTTTACGAAAATGTTACATTTCCGCGCTGTTCAATCTTTGTTTGTAAGCAGCTTTGATATTATCTTGACGCTCAATCACAGAAGGTTTGATGAATTCTTTACGGGCACGCAATTCACGCATAACACCTGTTTTGTCGTACTTTTTCTTGTAACGTTTTAAGGCTCTCTCGATGTTTTCACCTTCTTTAACTGGAACTATTAACATATCTTTTTTAATTATTTGGTGCAAAATTGGACGGCAAATGTACGGGTATTTCCCGAAAAAACAATACCTATTTTAAAATTTCTCGAGAAATTACTAATTTTTGAATTTCTGAGGTTCCTTCACCGATTGTGCAAAGTTTTGCGTCTCGGTAAAATTTCTCAACTGGGAAGTCTTTTGTATACCCATATCCACCAAATATTTGCACGGCTTCGTTCGCTACTTCACAAGCAATTTCAGAAGCATACAACTTCGCCATGGCCGATTCCTTGGTCAAATTCTTCTTGTTATTTTTCAAATATGCTGCCTGATTCAACAACAATTCGGCTGCTTCAATTTTCGTCGCCATGTCAGCCAATTTGAATCCGATTGCTTGAAATTGAGCAATTGGTTTACCAAACTGTTCTCGTTCTTTCGAATATTTTACAGAAGCTTCATACGCTCCTTTCGCGATTCCTAATGCCAAAGCACCAATGGAAATTCTTCCACCGTCTAATACTTGCATGGCTTGGATAAATCCTTCACCTTCTTTCCCAATTAAATTCTCTTGTGGAATGCGGCAATTATCAAATATCAATTCACACGTTTCTGAGGCTCTCATCCCCAACTTATTTTCTTTTTTACCCGCTGTAAAACCTGGAGTTCCTTGTTCAACGAGAAAAGCAGACATTCCTCTAGAATCTCCTTTTTCACCTGTACGAGCAATAACAACCGTTACGTCTCCAGATTTTCCATGGGTGATGAAGTTTTTAGAGCCATTCAAAACCCACTCATTTCCTTCCAAAACAGCCGTCGTATTCATGCCTCCAGCATCCGATCCTGTGCCTGTTTCTGTCAATCCCCAAGCGCCAATAAATTCCGCCGAAGCCAATTTTGGTAAATACTTGCGTTTTTGCTCTTCGTTACCGTGATAATAAATGTGACCAGTACACAATGAATTGTGCGCTGCAACAGATAATCCAATAGAACCACAAACCTTAGCTATTTCAGCAATAACCGTGATGTACTCAAAATAAGAAAATCCAGAACCACCATATTCTTCTGGAATAAAGACTCCCATGAGTCCTAGGTCTCCCAATTTTTTGAAAACTGGAACCGGAAACTCTTGTGTTTCGTCCCAATCCATGAAATGTGGTTTGATTTCTTTTTCTGCAAAATCGCGAATCATTTGCGCGATTAATTTTTGATTTTCGTTTTGATCAAAATTCATTTTCCCTTTATTTTTCCCTTTACTAATTTACTACCTAGTAGTGTATAATTGCCTCCAAATTTCTGGAGAATTTTTCCAATTTTTTATTTCCTTCCAAAAAGTCGAGTGCTACCAGAAAATTAAATCCAGCGATTTCTCCACCGCATTTTTCAATCAAATGAGCGGCTGCTTCTGCAGATCCACCCGTCGCTAATAAATCATCATGAATTAAAACGCGCGTACCATCGGAAACGGCATCAACATGCATCTCGATTTCCGCACTACCGTACTCTAAATCATACGAATGACTGATTTTTTCGTAGGGTAATTTTCCTTTTTTTCGAATGAGTATAAATGGAACACCCAAACGCATGGCCAAAGGATAACCGAATAAGAAACCTCTACTTTCGATACCGGCAACGGCGCCAATATTCTGCTTTGCATAAAGTTCGTACAATGCGTCAACAATCTCTTTTGACAATTCAGCATCCAACATGATGGGTGTAATATCCTTAAAAACAATTCCTTCCTTTGGAAAATCTTTAACATCGCGTATAGCACGCTTAACTTTTTCTTGTAGCATATGGTTACAAATATACGTAGGGTTTTAGTTTTTGAAAGAGTTCTTCATTAATTAAAACCGATTCTTTCAATTCATCTAGACGACTATAACTACCTTTTTGTTGTCGCATTTTAACAATACTATTCGCCACTTTGTATTCGATGTAGGGATGATTTTTCAATTGTTCAATGGTGACTTCGTTGATATTCAGCTTTTCAATAATTTCTGGATTGATGCGAATGTACTTATCCACTGCATCCAATTTCTCCTGATCGAAACGGTAGATTTCCAAAAGTTGTGACTTCGTTACAAAACCACCTAACTTGGCGCGTCTTTCTAGAATCATTTTTGATAAGTAAGACCCGATTCCAGGAATGGCTTCTAATTCTTGGGCATCAGCGGTATTCAATTCTACTGACACTATTTGAGGTTTTTGTGGATCCGCTTTTTTCTCTGAGAAATTATTTTTCGCACCATACTCTTTTTGAGGATAGACGGTAGAATCTTTGATCAATTCAAATAGCTCCTCTGAAATGACAAAGATCCTTTGTAAATCCTCATTGGAACGAATTCCATTCTTCGTAAATTTCAAAACAACGCCTACCTGTTTTTCAGAAAGACCCAATGCCATCCATTCTTTTTCAGTGTATGCGTTGGGGTCAAATTTAGCCGGTGGGCGATGGAATTTACTTTTCTTTTTATAGCTATTTTTTCGATTTGCTTCTCGCTTCTCGCTCAGCGCAGCAATCCTTTGTTTATTTTCTTTTTCTTGAAAGGTCAATTTTAATTTTTCAGAAGGATGCCACCACACTAGAAATCTAGGCGTATAAATAATTACTAAACACAAAAAGACCAAAAGAAGAATTCCTCTTTTGGTCTTTTTGGAAATATGTAATTCCTCTTTAAACATACTTATTCAGAAATTTACTCGTCGTCATTATCAGAATACGAATCTGGTTCTGGTCGTTTCGGCGTTCGAATCACCTTTATGAAAAAATACACCATAAAGAACGCGACCAAAGCCTGCGTTATTACCATGGTTATTAGTGCTGAACTATTCATGCTTGCGTTTTATTACGTCCAGCTCGCCATACGAGTAGACAGATGAATAAAAATAATCCTAACAAAAGGAAGCGTCCAATGCTGGTATACAAGGATTTGTTTGTGAAATTTCCAGTTGCAATGGTTGAGCCCAATTTTAAGGAATCACCTTTTTTTACCACAATTTTATTATCCCACTTGAATTGGTATTCTCTGCAAACCGCCACAGAGTCAAAAAACACATAGTTTTTGCCTAAACGGGAAAGTATCGCTTCTTTTTTAGCTTCTTTTACAACGCCGTGTTCATTTCGGTAAAAACGAACCTTGTCTTTTACTTTCAAGATGTGCACTTTTTTCTCGGTGTCATGGATAATTGTATCGACAATTCCGGCTGATTGATCGTATTCTTTGTGATCTGAGTAAAACTCTTTGTTCACGACTATATCACTGTTGGTAATCTTCGCCAAAACACTTCCATTGTCCAACTCCCATTTCTCTGTGATCGCTTTTTTCCAGTCATTTCCTTTCGGTGTAATAAACGCCCCTAAAAAGACAATCAACAAAATAGTTGGGGTGACATATTTTAAAATCGGTTTGTAAATACGAGGTAATTTAATATCTGCTCCTGAATTGATTTCATCCCAACCTCTGGTAATACCAAATACCCATGCAAACAAGATTATCTCTGCCATTGCAAAAACGACCAGAGAAACAGTTCCTGCCCAGTAATCGTATTCATCAAATACACCTTCTTTGAAAAAGAAAACGGTTGGTAACCCTAAAATCAAAGTAATCAATCCAAAAGTCCAAGCACCTTTTTTTCGTCCCCAACCAAACTCGTCTTGCATGAAGCCCATCCAAGGAGTACCCATGGCGAGTGAAGAAGTAATTCCTGCGAAAAACAAGAGTCCGAACCAAAATACGCCAGACACAGTGCCAATAACTTCTCCCCATTTCTCAAACAAATAAGGCATCGTTTGAAACGCCATTCCGAAACCAGCATTGTTAATCACCCAATCCAAGCCTAAGTAGCCTGCTGCGATTGGAACAACAATCAAGGATCCCAAAACAACCTCAACAAATTCATTCGTAAAACCTGCACTTAGAGAATTCAAGGCTACATCATCTTTTTGTTTCAAATACGACGCATAGCAATGTATCGTACCCATTCCCAGTGAAAGGGTAAAGAATATTTGACCTGCTGCAGCCAACCAAACTTTCAAATCCAAAAGAGAACTAAACTGAGGCGTCCATAGGAAATTGATCCCATCCAAAGCATTCGCGTCTGGGATTTCAGTGGAAGCTCCAGACGTACCCAATGTTAAACCTTTTACTGCTAAAAAAGCGCCAAAAATTAATAACATCGGAACACCAATTTTAGCCACTTTCTCCACACCATCCAGTCCTTTGGAAAGAATCCATGTATTCAAGGCTAAACAAAGAAGGTAAAATACCACAGCCTCATAGGGAATTCCGGTTGTGGAAACACCTACATCTGTGTAAGAAGCAAAGAAATCACTCACTTGTTGTTGACTCATACCATCAAACGTTCCAATGACTGTGTGATACACATACGACATCGTCCAAGATTCGATATAGCAATAGTAGGAAGCAACCGCAATATTGGTAAAAATGCCAAATACACCAATGTATTTCCAAATTCGTTTTTTGTTCATAGAATCAAAAATGAATGGTGTCGAGTGATTTCCTCGAATACCACCAAATCGGCCGGTTGCCCATTCTACCCACAACAACGGGATTCCCATTAGAAGGAAACAAACCAAATAAGGTATGATAAAGGCTCCACCTCCATTTTCTACTGCTTGTACAGGAAATCGTAAAAAGTTTCCGAGTCCAACGGCGTTACCCGCCATTGCCAAGATTAAACCTACACGCGATCCCCAACCAGCGGATTCTTCTTTTGCCATAGTTGTTTTTTATTTTAAGTCTCGAATATAAGGAAATTTATTACTTCCACAGAATCAAACAGCCTATTGTCTCAACAATTCAATTTCCACATCCAGCAAGGCTAAACTTTCTTCGATGCTTATTGGATGATAATTCAGCAATGTTTTTGCTTTGGTTAAATCAAAACCTGTTTTTGGAGGTCGTTTGGCTGCTTGGTTCAATGTGCTGGACGAAACAGGCGAAATCGTATTCGTTGGATAATCATAATACTCCGCGATTTTCTTCACCAAATCAAGAATGGAATAAGTGGTCGGGCCACAAAGATGGAAAATCCCAAAATGTTCTTTTTCAATGATCGCCACACAACCTGACGCCAAGTCATCTGCCCAAGTTGGAGCACGAAATTGATCATCGACAATATTCAAAGGATTGCCCTTTGCTAAGGCTTCTCTTGCCCACAAAACAATATTTGATCTGGATAAATTATGCCCAGTTCCATAGACGATAATCGTTCTCGCGATGGACCAATTGGTATAATGCGCCAACTGTAAAAGTCGTTCTGCATCCACTTTGCTTTTAGCATAAACACTCAATGGCCCCACTTTATCTTCTTCCCGGTAATTTCCTTTCTCTCCGTCAAATACAAAATCGGTTGAAAGCAATTGAAAATGAGCATTTATTTTTTGAGCTTCGGCTAACAAATAGGCCGTTCCCATGACATTCACTTGATGACAGGCAGCGGGTTTTTCTTCACATTCATCCACATTCGTCATGGCAGCTGTGTGAACAATTGCCGTAGGGCTAGTTTTTTGAAATACTTGACGGATTTGATCACGATTCGTAATGTCCAAAGATTCATACTGATCGATCGGACAATCCGGATTTCTATTTTCGCCTGAAGAGGTAGCTACAAAATCAATCCCTCTTGATCGACACAGTTTCACAATTTTTTGACCTAACAATCCATTGGACCCAGTAATTAATAATTTCATATTTAACGATTTAAATCGAACGCGGCCTTTAACATATTGATTTGTTCTGACGAACCCAAAACAAAAAGTCTTGATTGGGGCATCACCAATAAATCGTCGGCTGGATTAACGATATAGTTTCCTTCCGGCGTTTTATAACCAATGATGCTGGCGCCAGAAATTTTTTGTTCTGTCAATTGTCCAATTGTCATATTTTGGAATTCTTCCGGTAATTCAGCAAAAGAAATGGAGTTTACATTTGCTCCTTTGGCACTTTGCACACGTACAATATCCAAGAATTCCATTACATCTGGATTGGTAATGAGCGAAGCCATGTGGGAACCTCCTATTGTATCCGGTAAAATAACATTGTTGGCGCCTGCAAATTTTAATTTTGAAATGGCACCTTGTGAAGTGGCTCTAGAAACAATTAGCACCGTTGACGATCGTTCCCGCGCCGACAAAACAACATACAGATTATCTGTATCTTTAGGCAAACAAGAAATTACCGCTTTTGCCTTCACTAAATTCGCTTTATCGATGCATTGATCCGAAGTAGCATCGCCTTTGAAAAATATGTAGCCTGGCTTGTCTTCGTATTCACTGATTACGTCCAGATCATTTTCGATTATAACAAAAGGAGTATTTGTAACCGCCATATCCGCTGCGACCTGTTTCCCAACGCGACCAAATCCACAAATAATTACATGCTCACGCAATTTTTCAATGTCTCTCATATTGTTTTGTTCTTTAATGAATTTCTTGTATTGTCCACCTATGATATAAGTCGTTATCGATGAAATGGCATAGGCAAACGATCCCAAGCTTGTAATGATCAAAAAGGAAGTGAAAATCTTACCCTCTTGGGATAAAGCACGTACTTCCGAAAATCCCACCGTAGAAATCGTGATGATTGTCATGTAAAATGCATCCACGAAACCGTAACCTTCTATTAATATATAGCCAGAAGTTCCTCCAAAAATGATGATTAATAGAAGTAGAAGAAAGTAGGAAATTCGAGTAAAAAGCTTAAAACTAAACCACTTCATAACTCCCAAATTGTCGTTTTACGCTTGCCTTGAAATTTAAAATAATGCCGATGCTCAACGATCCATGCCATGATAAAATAAAGCACCAACGGCGAACCTAATCCAATGACTGTTGTATAAATAAACGCGTTTCGGACCTTGGCTATTTCAATCCCCAATTTCCTAGCCCACCATTGACATACACCAAAGGAACGCAACTCAAAAAAAAGCGAAATTTTCTGTACAATTTTCATCTTTTCAAAATCTCATTTCCGATGGCGCAAGTTAAACATTTTTTTCGAGTACACATTTCTCGATTCAACTCCATTACTGCTTGAGAATCGTAAGCAGAATGTAATTCAAAACCAGCTTGTTTCATTTTTTGAAGGATGTGATTATTTTCCGCTGGAAGCAAAATAAGTAATTCAAAAGCTCGATTTTGCCAACGAATCTCTCCTCTAGTTTCTCCCAGCCAAAATAGAAAAGGCACAAAACTGTTTAAAATGATCAGTTCCCTAAAAGACTTTGAATAGATTTCTTTTTCCTGAAATGATGAAGGGTAGTATTCAATTTTTGAAAAACTTTGCAACAAATAATTCAAAAGATCTGGGGCTGGTAAATCCAAAAAACCATAGTCGAAATCAAAATGTTGAACAAAATGGGCGAATTGTTTTACCCTTTTCTCAGGAAAGCCATTGGGCAACAGTCCTTTTTTCTTCCATTGCCATGCTTTCATTGTTCCACTTTCTGGAGCCTTCTTTTCTAGCGCATTTCCCAATCCTGAATAGGCATAAATTGTAGTGGCCCGATTGGCCGAATTCATTTTCAACAAGCGCTTGATCGGCAATTCTCGGGACAACTGCCAAAACGGGTCACGGTTCACTTTGGCTCCAAACGCGGTGGCTAATAATTCGTAGAGAACTTGACTAAATCCAAGATGCTCGCGTTGCTTCAACGATTCCGTTTTTCGGGTTAACCGCAGATAAATCATCGCTTCTTTCTGCTTTTCAATGTTGAGGTTATTCACTTCTGACAGGCTAAAGGAACAAGGCAATTCAATATTTTTTTGTGCATAATCTATATTACCTTTTGCATAGTCATCGGAAATATACTCTGCCAATACCAGTGTAATTAAATTCCTTCCTTGGCAGAATACTTCTTGATCTTTTTCCCAAACCACATGCAAGATAACATTGTTGTAAGCCGCATCATCCTGATGACCATGCTTGTACCAATCGGAGGCTTTTAAATGGAATTCGATGCTTCCAACCCAAAGAATGCCATCAATGAGGAGTTTTCCATTCAAAAAATCGGGACCGCTTTCGTGGGAATTGTATTCTCCAAAATCAATAATTTCGATTTCGTTCTTGTCGGTTGACAGGACAGTGCGCGAAGGTAAGCAACGCATGCGCCAGAGGAAGTGTAGGTAATCTTCTTTCATGTTTTCATTCGTGTAGAACTTTAAGATACAAAAAAAGCCTTGAAGAATCTTCAAGGCTTTTGAATTGTTTCAAAAAATTTTATTGAACAAAATCCATGCTTAACACTTTACCTTCCGTACGACGGTTGATTTGGTGTAACATTTCGAATTTCTCTTTGTCTGTTGTTTTAAATTGATTGATGTAAGCTTCTGTCAATGTAATCATGTTGCCTGTTGCAGGATCTTTCCATTGCGCAGGTTCTCTTTCACCTTTACCAGCCGCTTTCAATCTACGTGGGTCTACTCCTTTTTCTTTCACCAAATAGTCAACACAAGTTTTTGCACGTGCTTCAGACAATTTCTGGTTGGCAGCATCCGAACCTCGAGCATCTGTATGAGAACTCAACTCCAACACCATTCCTGGGTATTCGTTCAATAAGTCTAATACAAAATTCAAGGAATCTTTGGAGTTGATTGTGTTATCAACTAAAAGCGTTGCTTTTCCTAATGGATAACGAACTTCTGGCAAACGAATTGGTTTGATTGGCAACAAAGACATGTCTAACAATATGCTTTGTCCTTGTTTCAAATCTACGGTTGTAAATTTCGAACCTCTTGGATCTTCGTGGTACCCTTCTTTCGATACTTTTACGACATACGATACATCTTGATTGATATAACGATCTCCATTCGGTTTTTTGTCCCAAGCGATGGTTCCTTTGTCGTTGGTATAACCTTCCCAAGTGGTACCATCAGAACCCGTCACAACTACTTTTGCATTGGCCAAAATAGATCCGTCGCCTTTGTCTGTTAATTTCATTCTCAAATCAAACAAGTTTGGAGGCAAAACATACGAGTAAATATCTCCTTTTAACTCACCATTTTCTCCTTTTCTCTCAGAAGTAAAATATCCTTTGATTTCAGTATATTCATACAAAGCATAATCTGCGGCTTCAGAATTGATCGGGTACCCCATGTTTTGTGCATTTTCCCATTTGAAATCTTCACCTACTTTCGTTGCTCTGAAGATATCCAAATTACCCAAACCTGGGTGACCATCCGAAGCAAAGAACATGTCGCCATTTTTTGCAAATGTTGGGAACAACTCATTTCCTGAAGTATTGATTTCAGGACCTAAATTTTTCGGTCCAGACCATGAATCTGATTTGCGATCGTAAGTCGAAATCCACAAATCATGTCCGCCGTAACCACCGGGCATATCGGATGCAAACACCAATGTTCGTCCATCATCCGATGCACAAGGATGACCAACTGATACAGAATCACTTGATTTCAAAACACATTTAGTTGGCTCTTTCCATTCGTCTTTTCCTTTGGCTTCAGACATCCAAATATCACAACCCAAGTTCATTTTTTTCTCTTGCGGGCAACGGGTAAAGAACATCGTTTTGTTACGACCATCAAAACAAACCGTTCCTTCATTATCTTCGGTATTGATTCCTTCTCCTTGAATCAAGGTAGGCTCTCCCCAGTTACCTTTCTTGTCTGTTTGTGAAACCCAAATATCCATGTAGTTTTCACATGAACGAGGATCCGTTCCTCCACCTGTACTTCCCGGTCGGCTAGAAGAGAAGAACAATTTAGATTCTTTTCTATCTCCAAATACTGGAGCCATATCAAAAGCTGGCTTGTTTATGGATCGTTGATTTTCAACAACAAATCTTGTTTTATCAGCTTTAAATTCCTTTGCGTTTTTGCAAGATTGAATTCGAACATCTGCCAACATATCATTTGGAACCAATTTCTTGTATTCATTCAAATTGTCAATTGCTTTTGCGAACTCACCCATTTGCTGAAGCATGGCGGCATTGTACAACAATACTTTCGGCTCCTTCTCTTGATAGTCTAACAACAAAGTACGATCGTACCATTCTTGGGCATCTTTATAATTTTCCGTATTTCGATAACATTCTGCTGTTTTGAACGCCATTGAACCTTTATAAGCCTTTGCACGATTTCCTTTACGTGTCAATTGTTTGTAGGCTGCAGCACATTTTGATGCACCTTCGCAATAATTTTCATCGTTGTACATTCTATTCGCTTCTCGAAATAAACGTGACATTGGTTGCGCGCTTATCGTTACAGAAATCAATAGAAAAGTTAAGAAGGATAGGGTTTTATTTATTTTCATAGTCATATGTTAAGACTTTTATCGTTTTTTTAGAACTTCGAATTTAATACGAAAAATCAATATATTCACATCAAAAGGGATAAAAATACAGATTTCATAGTAAACAGACGGGTTTTTTACAAAAAAATGAAAAAACCACAAATCAATATAAATTTAACAAATTAGGTAATCTCTTGCGTGTAAGTCTCCCATTTCTTCAAGATTTCTTTGAAACCGTTGGGCAATTCAGAATCAAAACGCATGTATTCTTTTGTCGTAGGATGCTCAAAACCAATTGTCTTAGCGTGAAGCGCCTGACCATCTATCAATTCAAAACAATTTTCAATAAAACGAACATACTTTGAATTACGAGTTCCTTTCAAAACTGCATCTCCTCCGTATTCTTTATCGTTGAACAAGGTGTGACCAATGTATTTCATGTGCGCTCTAATCTGATGGGTTCTACCTGTCTCAAGCTTGCATTCCACTAAAGTTACCAATCCGAAGCGTTGAAGCGGCCTATAATGCGTCACAGCGTGTTTCCCGTAGTCACCTTCCGGAAAAACGGTAATGAGTTTTCGGTTTTTCAAAGATCGCCCTAAATTACCCGTTACGGTACCAGCTTCTTCTACATCCCCCCAAACCAATGCCCAATATCGACGCTCAGTTGTTCGGTCATGAAATTGTTTGGCTAAATGCACTAGCGCGCCTTCCGTTTTCGCAATCACCATTAATCCTGTAGTATGTTTGTCCAAACGATGCACCAATCCAGGTCTACCGAAATAATCTTGCACTTTGTGTGGCAAATTGTTGAAGTGATACACCATGGCATTTACCAAAGTACCGCTGTAATTTCCGTGTCCCGGATGTACGACCATGTTACTGGGTTTATAGACAATCGCTAAAACCTCATCTTCGAACGCTATTTCAATCGGAATATTTTCAGGAATCAATTCAATTTCTCGAATTGGGTAAGGAAGTACAATGGTTACCTCATCTTTCGGTTTCACTTTGTAATTCTGTTTAACCTTTTCCTTGTTGACGAGAACCGTTCCGTTTTTGGCAGCAATTTGTATTTTATTTCTGGACGTATTGGGCATTCTGTCCATCAGAAATTTATCAATTCTTACAATTACCAAACCTGGTTCGGCTACAAATCGAAAATGTTCAAATAATTCCTCTTCCTCGTCGTTTACTAATTTATCTTGATCGTCGTCTATATTCATTATTTTTTTATCACTCGTAGTGTTTGGTTTGAACCATTCGGGCGAACCAAATAGACTCCTGCCTGAAAATCGCTCAAATCCATTTCATTTTCTTCGGTTTCAAGAATTGGTTGACCTTGCAGATTGAAAATGGTCATTCCTGAAACAGATAATTCTTTTGACGCTTTGATTTTAAAAGTATTTTGAGTTGGATTGGGGTACAAAACAAAGTCTATATTTTCTTGAATTAGCTCTTTTACCCCTAGCTCTGCATCCATAGCCGTTGAGAAGATGGGGCGTATCATCAAGGAACCTGAAATACTTGAATTAATCCATGTATTTCCGCCATTCATGCTGTAATAATTGTTGGCAGAATGATCCGTGTTTTTATCTAACCCAATATTCAACGGAGTAGCATCAAATTGTCGGAAGCCTATAAAAAAAGACCCGTTTACCCGAACTCGGGTGGTATCATCAAAATAATAGGGCACGAAAGTATTGTTGTATTCATACTGAGGACTTTTTGGATAAAATAAATTGTCTTCATAAATAACGCTACCCGGTACCCCACTGTTATCTTCCCAAACGGTTAATACGAACAGTTCATTTTCAGCATCATACACAGCCGGCACAAAATTCACATACGCTCCAATCACAGAATCCGCTTCATAGGGATTGAATCGAACCGCCAATCGACCTTGCGCAACATTGAAGCTATACGCTCTTTCCGCTGTCCCATCGTCGTAGGCATAATAATTGGCAAAATATTGTTCAGTATAGGTGGTATCATTCATGGTTGAATCCGAGAACTGAGCGGTAGCAGCACTAACAATATCGAACTTTTGTTTGGTTCCAAATTTAGTTTCATCAAAATGATAGCCTGCAGAAAAATCGTGATACGAGAAATAGGTTGTTCTCGGTCCGTAATTGATATCTCCTCCTGATAAGGTTTGAGCTGGCAAAATGAAATTTCCTTCTGTGATTCCGGCATAACGCACTTCTACCGAACCATCCAAATTGTTTTCGGCTGTATTACTTCCATTCCGAACCACAATCTCTGTTTGATCGTTCATTTTTCCTGCAAAATTGTTCTTATAATGATCCCAAGGAACCGAAGTATAGTCTTTTAGCAACGATCCTGTTGGGTAGGAAAAAGCGAAATCTTTGAATAAAGTATCGCTGTAATAGGAACCTGTTCGGAAAGTAACATAATCCAAGTGAAAATGGTCCAAACCTCCTGCCAATGAGCCATAGTTTCGAAAACGCATTTGAAAACCGTTGGCAAAATAATCTGGATTCGTAAGTGGTAAATGAACAACTCGAAAATCAGCCACCGTTCCTCCACCAACTCCCCAAACTCGATTCCACGTATTGGTTGTTGGATTAAAAAATTGAAGCGTTAAAGAGTCGCCTGCCTCTGGTTCTTCACCAAAACCTTGTCTTTGATAGAGAAATGACAGGTAAATGGAATCTCCAGCCGAATTAACCGATAAATCCAAAGGCTTTGATGTCAAAGCGTCTGCGTAATCCGAACCGGTCGCCCCAAAAGAATAGGGATAGCCATGGTCGTCAATACCGTCAAAAGTCACTACGCCGATTGTCCACGGTTTCACTGCAAATCGATAATTGTGATAGGCACGATGGTCCAACCACAGCGCTTTTGGATCATCAATTTGCTTGAAAAACTGGGTGGCAGAATCTTGTCCTACGGTATTATCAAATACAAAAATGGTATCTTCTGAATTAGGAAAGTCAATGGTATCAATTATAATAAAAGCAGGAAATGCGGGTGTGCTATTGTAGGTAACCGGATAACTATTCAGGGAACCTACATTAATATCAATGGAAGGAAAAAGTGTATCCGTATACGTTCCGTTCGCCACGTTAACATACCGATGGTAGGTAGCATTCAAAGAGTAGATTGATCCAGTTGGCAACGGAACATTGGCCAAATCAAGCAGAGCGTATTTTTTGTCGAATGTTATACCAGGGTCTGAAAATTGAGCATTGTACTGCTGGAATTTATTTTTGCTGAACTCGTCAAAAAAAGGAAGCTGTAGCGTGTCCGTGGTGTACATGAAGGTTGAATCAAATGTGCCACCGTTACTTTTTAATTCACCAACATGGTTGGATCGAGACATCAATTCTTGATTTCCGAGTAAAGGAAGTTCCTTTTCAATTTGAGAAATGCCCTGAAAACTAATAATTACTAGCAGGCATGATATAAAATTCTTCATTTATTTTTTTATTCGGGCGGATCCGCAACAGGCAAGGGAGGTAGATTTAACACGGCTGTTGCCGAAACGGTTCCTACGGAAGGCATCATGGCTCCTTCAATGAATTCCGGAGTTTGCGAGCCTATTCTTGCACTAAGAGAATCTGCAGAAGTTAAGCAATCTTGACAAATCGGGAGAAAAGTTATTCCCGGTATGCTAGCTAAACGTTCTTGCGCCTCTGTTATTGTTAAACCGTATAAATTTATAACTGGAACTGGAATTCCTCCTTCATAACGACCAACCACCAAAAGAATCGTTGATCCAACCGGAATTTTTGTTCCCTCTTTGATCCGTTCTCCTTTGAACCGTTGTTCCAGAACCGCTCCGTGCGATTCGGGTGTATTTTTGTAGGTTACTTTTAACCGAAGTCCTCGATTTTTTAATATGGTTGAAGCAAATCTTTCTGACTTATCAATCAAACTCGGCATTTCAACGAGCTGTGTTCGTTTACTCACCCGCAAACGGATGATACGATCCACTTTGACGAAAATATTTGATTTCTCCGTTTTTTCTGGATCTTGGTCAACAATGGTACCTTCCGCCAGCTTTGGGTCATAAACTTGATCAACGATTTCATATTTCAGTCCTTTTTCATCCAGTAACTGGGAAATACTATTCACGTTTTGACCAATCAAATTTGGCACGGGAATTTTTTCACCGTGATTGGTATAGACACCCAAATAAAGGATCGTACCACCAACAATGACCAAATAGACCAATGCAATCAATCCTATTATTTTTAGAAAATGTTTTGTCAAAACAAATTGTTTCAACCTTTTTAAAAATTCCATTTAACCAATTTTCGTGGAACAAATATAGAAATTATGTACACAGAAATTCAGGATTCTTTTTGATATTAAAAATTTGGTGTCAGTTCATTTGTTCGATAGAATTCTTCAATGTGCTCCACTGCTTCATCTGCGGTATCTACGATCTTCAACATATCCAAATCTTTCAGCGTTATGTTACTCTCCATTTCTAACATTGCCACCTTAATCCAAGCAACCAAACCCGCCCAATATTCCTTGCCTACCAAGACTACCGGTCGTTTGTTGATTTTTTTCGTTTGAATCAAAGTCAACGCTTCAAACAATTCATCCATGGTGCCGAAACCACCTGGAAGAATTACGAAACCTTGAGAATATTTTACAAAAATCACCTTGCGCACAAAAAAATAATTGAATTCCAAATTGTGTTCTTGGTCGATATAATTGTTGTGATTTTGTTCAAAAGGCAAATCAATATTTAACCCAACTGATTTTCCTTTTCCTTCTTGAGCGCCTTTGTTGGCTGCTTCCATTATGCCGGGACCACCGCCTGTAATGGTTCCATAACCTACTCGGGCCAATTTATCAGCAATTTCAGAAGCCAATTGGTAGTATTTATTATCAGGCTTCGTTCTTGCCGAGCCAAAAATGGAAATACACGGACCAATTTTCGCCATTCGTTCGTATCCTTCCACGAACTCAGACATTATTTTAAAAATTGCCCAACTGTCATTTGTTTTTATTTCAGTCCAATCTTTTCGTATTGCGTTCATGCTTTGTTTTTCTTTATTTTTCAAAAATACTGTTTTCCACCACGTTCATTTCGTGTAGGGAAATTAAATGTTAACAACTACAAAGCAAGAATATTGTATTTTCGAAACGTGAAAAGAATTTTTGTGATTTTTTGGTTGAGTTTTTTTGGGTTATTTTCAGAAAATGGCTTGACTCAAAACACAGATACGACTGTGGCTTCTCCGCAACAATTGAAAAGAGTTTTACCTGTTTCACTTGGTGTTGGGAGTGTTTGGGCAGGTGGAATAATTGGTTTGCATTCCATTTGGTACAAAGATTTTGAAAAAACAAAATTTCACACCTTCAGTGATGGAGCAGATTGGATGCAAATGGACAAAGCAGGACATTTCTATACAGCCGCACATTTATGCGAAGCGAATTACAGACTTTTCGAATGGACCGGTTTGTCAAAAAGAACTAGTGCATGGATTGGTGCAGGCATTGGTTTGGGCTTTCAAACTTCCCTAGAATTTTTAGATGGGACCAATGCACAATGGGGCTTTTCTTGGTACGATATGTTGGCCAATACGCTTGGAGCCGGTTGGTTTTTGGGTCAACAAACACTTTGGGATGAACAACGACTATTAATTAAATTCTCTTATCACCTTACCGAATTTGCGGCTTATCGGCCCCAAATATTGGGCGCTACTTTTACAGAAAGGTTGTTAAAGGATTACAATGGTCAAACGTATTGGATTAGTTTCTCTCCCACACAATTCATCGAAAATTGTAAATTACCCACTTGGCTCTGTTTTTCATTCGGCTACAGCGCTGAAGAAAAATTAGTGGGCAACCAAGACTTTTACGTTGCGGCCAATCGCACCTTTCAAGCGAGACGACAATACCTTTTTTCATTGGATTTGGATGTGCGTGAACTGCCTATCAAGAACAAATGGTTGAAAGCAGTTCTCCGACCTTTGCATTACTTAAAATTTCCTTTTCCTGCATTGATTCTCGATGGCAATAAAATGACCGGAAGCTGGCTATATTTTTAAGCAAACAGTTATTTCGTTAATTCCACTTTGAATTGAAAATCAACCAAATCTCCTTCTTTCGGATCCGACTTCATGCCGAAATCTACGCGATTTAAACTAGACCGACCAATAAAAATTTCGTTCTCCGAATTGTTGGCTTTGCCTAAATATTTCATTTCAAGCACCAAACTTTTTGTTGTTTCCAACATCGTGAAATCTCCCACTACTTCGTAGAAATCACCTTTTTGGACAAAAGAATTGGCGGTGAATTTCATCGCGGGAAACTTCGCTTGATTAAAATAAGAAGCGTCCATCAATGATTCATCTCGATATCCATTGAAAGTTGTCAATTCAGCCACTGGCAATGAAACGTTGATGGTATTTGTTGCACCAAAATTAAATCCACCTTCGAACGATTTGAATGCACCTTTGGTTCTTCCTCCTTTAGGTCCCAATTCAAATGTCAATTGCGACTTGGTTGGATCAATTTTATAATCGCCTGTCAATTCTATTTTTAAACCATGCATTTCAAAAGGATCTTCCACTTTTAGCTGGTTTTCTTTCGTTGAATCTCCTACGGTAATTCGAGCCATTTTTTCCGCTTCTTTGTTGATGGTTAGCGGCAATAACAAAATACCCAATGCCAAATACAGAGATAGAACGCTGTCGTTTTTTCGTGTATTCACGCCAAAGGCTGCCGATAGTGAAAAACCAACCAACAAGCCAATAAAAGCGTCTCCACCGCCAAAATTGATATTTTGAGTAACCGCCAAAATAATAATGGAAGGAACAATTAGTATCAATATCCAATTGACTGCAGTTCCTAGCAGCTGATGTTTTCGTGCACGAACCAAGGTATTCATGTATAATGCAACAAATCCACCCAATAAAATTCCAGCCAACACTCTTCCCAACAGTAAAGAACTTTCTGCAATTTGTGCCACATGCGCAAAATAACCCAACGTGGTGATCGCAAGAAGTGCCAATAATAAATTCCACAAAGCACTTGATTTTTTGCCGTAATACAGACTAGAAGCAAATCCAAGTGTCACCAACGCAAGTCCAAAATAAGAAGCCATAAAATGAGCAATCAAAGCCAACAATCCAAAAAAGAAAAAATAGATGGACCTTGAAAACCCTCGTCGGTTTTTGAAATCAATATCGAAAAAATCAGCCATTGCTTTTTCTTTCATATCGGCGATGGGTTCAATAATTGCACCCAAAAATGGTAGCAACAAAATGGCGGTTGAGTTTATACGAATGCCAAATCCTTGATAATTTATTACATCTATAGGTAAGAAACAAAGCATTCCTGTGGTTAAAAAAACGAAAATTGGCGGCCAAAAAGCTGCTTTTGCGTTCCAAAAATGGGAAAAAACCATGTTGACAACGAGAATTCCACCCAGCGCCAAAAGTACCATCCAATTTATCCCCCAACTCGTTTGAATGTCTGCCGTTAAATCCTGGCTGATAAGAAAGAAAACAAGGAGCGTCAGAACGCCGTGCGAAATTGCGACTGCACTGTATTGATTGCGACTATTTAAATTCCAAAAGAGTATGGCTAAGGCCACTAAAAGACAAACTATAACTATCATGCTAATTCCTTTTTCTGTAAAAATACGGAATTTTATTTACCTTGGTAACTAATTTATAATTCTGAATTGATCAACTTCAAATCCATTATTTTATGCAACAAAGGATGTTTCGCGTTGTGAGCCATTAGATTTAAATGCTCGATTCGATGACAATCAGAACCGATTAAATCCACTTGTTTCTCTTTGATTAACAACTCCGCTTGTTTTTGCACTTGTGGACCATAATGGCCAAAAAGTGATAAAATATTCAATTGAATTTTCACCCCTTTTTCTCTTAGCTCAACCGCCTTTTTAACACTTCCATGGTAATAAGGATACCGCTCAAAATGCGCCAAAATAGGTCGTATTTGTTTCATCTGCAGCGAGAAAAACATTTCGTTTTCACCCATCGGTGGCTGACTAAAAGAATATTCCAAAAGTAGATGCCCGTTGGAAAAGGTGAGTAAATCCTCTTTTTCAATTCGTTCAATAAAGGAATAATCAAAAAAGTATTCAGCCGCAGCCTCAAATTTCAGATCCAAACCGAGTCGATCAATTTCATCTAATACGATTTTTTCTCCGGATCGTATGATTTCAGTGGTGTTGTTGAACACGCCCGTTTTAATATGGGGCGTTGTAATAATTTTTTTATAACCCAGTTCTTGAAACTTTCGAAGCATTTCAACGGTGGCTTCCATATTTGCAGAACCGTCATCAATTCCTGGTATTAGATGACTGTGCATGTCTGCCCCGAAAATTGAAAAATCAAAATCAGGTAGACTTTCTTTGCTAAACCATTTTGTCAACCAACTCATTTATCTTTTGTCGTACATACTTTGGTAATAGGACTGATAATTGCCGCTTGTCACATGTTCCATCCATTCTGCATTATTCAAGTACCAATCCACCGTCAATTCCAATCCTTTTTCAAAAGTAATGGAAGGTTTCCAGCCCAGTTCTTTTTCCAACTTAGAAGCGTCAATTGCATAACGCATATCATGTCCAGCGCGGTCTGTAACGTATGTTAGTAAACTCTCACTTTCACCTTCTGCTCGGTTTAATTTCTGGTCCATCACTTTGCACAAATATTTCACCAAATCAATATTTGTCCATTCGTTCAATCCGCCCACATTATAAGATTCTCCCACGGTACCTTTGTGGAAAATCGCATCAATTGCACTCGCATGATCTTCTACCCACAACCAATCACGAATATTCTCTCCTTTGCCATAAATCGGCAATGGTTTTTTGAGTAGAATGTTGTTGATCATCAAGGGAATTAATTTTTCAGGAAAATGGTGACTTCCATAATTGTTGGAGCAATTGGACATTTTTACCGGTAAACCATAGGTATGATGATACGCATTCACAAAATGGTCACTGGAAGCTTTTGAGGCGGAATATGGACTTCTTGGATCATAGGCCGTTGTTTCATGAAACAATCCTTCTGCACCCAAACTTCCGTAAACCTCATCCGTAGAGACATGGTGAAAAACATGTTCTTTTCCGTCTGTCCATTTCTCCTTCGAAACTTGCAGCAAATTTACAGTACCGATTACATTGGTGATCACAAACTCCATCGGTCCTTCGATACTACGATCGACATGAGACTCTGCTGCTAAATGAATAACATCCGAAATAAAATGCTCCGAAAAAACTTTTTCTACATCGGCTTTGGAGCATATATCTCCCTTTTCAAAAACATAATTTTCGTTTCCTTCAACATCTTTCAAATTTTCCAAATTCCCCGCATAGGTCAATTTATCGAAGTTGACGATTTTATAGGTTGGGTAATTATTTACCAATCGACGAATGACATGCGAACCAATGAATCCGGCTCCGCCTGTAACTAAAATCCGTTTTTCGTATTTGTCGTTGTCAATATTTTTAAACTCACTCATTTTTATTCTATTTTGAAAAACGGCTAAAACCAGTTTGTTCGTTTCTCACTTTTTATTTTTATTCAATGTGCTCATCGCTTTCTGATGAAACGTTCATTTTTTGTCACTTATACTTTTGCGATTGTGTTGTTCGATAATTTATACTTTTCGTTGCTTTCTGGGCAAACGGCTAGGCCATTTTCATCGAATGTTAGTCGGTGTCCATACTCACTGATCCACCCCATTTGACGAGCTGGATTGCCCACCACAAGCGCATAAGCGGGAACGGTTTTGGTTACTACTGCGCCTGCTCCTACAAAAGCGAACTCACCAATATCATGACCACAAACAATGGTGGCATTCGCACCGATGGAAGCGCCTCGTTTTACAGTCGTTTTTGCATATTCATTTTTACGATTTACTGCGCTTCTCGGATTGATCACATTGGTGAAAACCATAGAGGGTCCAAGAAAAACATCGTCTTCGCAAACAACACCTGTATAAATGGATACGTTATTTTGCACCTTCACGTTGCTTCCTAAAATTACTTCTGGAGAAATGACCACATTTTGACCAATGTTACAAGCTTTTCCCAAAGTACAATTGGGCATAATATGAGAAAAATGCCAGATTTTGGTTCCTTCACCGATGGTGCAACCTTCATCCACTATAGCTGTCTCGTGAGCGAAATAATTCATTTATCGAATAATGTATTTATCAAAATTATTGTGGTCATTGTGGTTTAACTCTTCTTTCGTCAAACTACAGAAATAATTATAGGTTATTTTCAAGCCTTCCGAACGAGAAACTTTTGGTTCCCAATTTAAAATTGCCCGCGCTTTGGTGATATCCGGTTGTCTTTGTTTCGGGTCATCGACAGGTAAATCGGTATAAATTACTTTTTGATTCGTCCCCGTCAATTTGATGATTTCTTCTGCAAAATCCTTGATTGAAATTTCATCGGGATTACCAATGTTGACAGGTTGTGCGTAATCGCTCATTAAAAGGCGATAGATTCCTTCAATCAAATCATCGACGTAACAAAACGAACGCGTTTGAGAGCCATCGCCGAATATGGTGATGTCTTCGCCACGCAATGCTTGACCAATAAAAGCGGGCAAAACTCGACCATCGTTCAAGCGCATTCGCGGACCATAGGTATTGAATATTCGTACGATTCTCGTTTCAACACCGTGAAAAGTGTGATAGGCCATGGTAATGGCTTCTTGGAAACGTTTCGCTTCGTCGTAAACACCACGAGGACCAACTGGGTTTACATTTCCCCAGTATTCTTCCGGTTGAGGATGCACACTTGGATCTCCGTAAACTTCTGAAGTGGATGCAATCAAAACTCTTGCTCCTTTTGCTTTCGCTAAACCCAAACAATTGTGAATACCCAAGGATCCAACCTTCAAAGTTTGGATTGGAATTTTTAAATAATCAATTGGACTCGCGGGTGAAGCAAAGTGTAATATATAATCCAATTCACCCGGCACGTGGATAAATTTCGAAACATCGTGATGGAAAAACTCGAAATTTTCAAGTGGAAAAAGGTGTTCAATGTTCTTTAATTGACCTGTGATCAAATTATCCATTCCAATCACATGGTAACCTTTCTTTATAAAGTAGTCGCACAAATGCGAACCTAAAAATCCAGCAGCACCTGTGATGAGTATTTTTCTTCTTCTTTCCATTTATCGGTTCGTGTTGCTAACTATGCCTCTACCTACTGAATAATAAGTGAAACCCAATTCTTTCATTTGCTTCAATTCGTAAATATTTCGACCGTCAAAAATTACATTATTCAATAAGGTTGATTTTAGTTTGTCAAAATCAGGATTTCTAAACGTTCCCCATTCCGTAGCAATCAACAAAGCATCGGCCTTGATTAAAGCGTCGTATTGATCTTGTACAAATTCTATTTTATCGCCGAGAATGGATTTTACATTTTCCATGGCTTCTGGATCATACGCAGAAACGGTCGCTCCTAAAGCCAACAATTCATTAACAATGTATAACGCCGAAGCTTCTCGAATGTCGTCTGTATCCGGTTTGAACGCTAAGCCCCAAAGTGCAAAATGTTTGCCTTTCAAATCCTCTCCAAAATGCGTCTTGATTTTACTAACCAGTGTCACTTTTTGTTTTTCATTGACTTCTAGCACACTGTTTATTATTTCAAAATCATATCCAGCTGCTTTTCCACTTTTCAATAAGGCACTTACATCTTTAGGGAAACAACTTCCTCCGAATCCGATTCCAGGATACAAAAACTTATGTCCAATGCGTGAATCCGAGCCAATTCCTTGACGAACCCAATCCACATCCGCACCTACTTTCTCGCAAAAATTGGCAATTTCGTTCATGAACGTAATTTTGGTGGCCAAAAAAGCGTTGGCCGCATACTTGGTTAATTCGGCTGATTTTTCATCCATGATAATCAAAGGATGGCCATCCCGGATAAAAGGCTTGTACAATTCCTCCATGATTTTTGCTGCGCGGGGATCCGACGTTCCGATTACCACACGATCTGGATTTAAAAAATCATCGATGGCAAATCCTTCGCGCAAAAACTCTGGATTTGAAACAACCGCAAAATCAACTTTCGCATGCAATGCAATCGCAGCGTGCACACGATCGGCTGTTCCAACGGGAACGGTCGATTTATCTACAATCACCTTGTATGACTTCATGATTTTCCCGAGTTGATCCGCTACGTTCAAAACATAACTCAAATCTGCAGAACCATCTTCTCCAGGAGGCGTTGGCAAAGCTAAAAAGATGATATCTGAAGCATCCACTGCCTCTTCCATATTGGTAGTGAAACGAAGTCGATTGTGTTTAATATTTCGTTCGAATACTACGTCTAGATGAGGCTCATAAATGGGCACTTCTCCTTTGCGCATTTTATCGACTTTCACTTGATCAATATCCACACAGATTACATCGTTTCCAGTTTCCGCGAAACAAGTTCCTGAAACAAGACCTACATATCCTGTGCCTATTACTGCAATTTTTTTCATCTTATCGGTTTGCTTCTACAAAAGCGGCTATTGATTTACAAATATGATTTAGCTGTTCTTCCTCCATCTCAGTATGAATCGGAAAAGAAATCACCCTTTCTGTTAACCAGTCTGTAACAGGTAAAACAGTAGTTGAACTACCAAAATGTTCAAACATTTTTTGTTTGTGTGCTGGAACTGGGTAATAGATCATCGAAGGGACATCGCGCTCGGCGAGAAATTCTTGCATTGCATCTCGATTCAACCCATTCAACTGTACTGTATATTGGTGAAAAACGTGTTTTGAGTTGTTCGATCGAACAGGTGCTTTTATTTCTGGAAATTGAGCGAAAAACGCATCATAAGCATCGGCAACAGTTCTTCTTTTTTCGTTGTACCCATCCAATTTTGGCAATTTCACTCTTAAAACCGCGGCCTGTACTCCATCCAAGCGGGAATTACATCCAACTACATCGTGGTAATATTTTTTGCTTTGCCCGTGGTTGGCAATCATTTTAATTTTCTTTGCCAATTCAGCATCATTCGTACACATGGCTCCTCCATCTCCATAACATCCTAAATTTTTAGACGGAAAAAAGGAAGTGCAACCGATATGGCCGATGGTACCTGTTTTAGCAATTGTTCCATCTTGATGGGTATAATCGCATCCAATGGCTTGCGCATTGTCTTCAACAACGAACAAATTATGTCGATCGGCAATTTCCATAATTTTGTCCATATCTGCAGCTTGTCCGTACAAATGAACAGGAACAATCGCTTTGGTTTTTGAGGTAATTGCTGCTTCAATTAAATTTACATCCAAACAAAAAGTATCTGGATCAACATCCACGAAAACGGGTTTTAATCCCAAAAGCGCCATTACTTCCGTGGTAGCTATGTAGGTGAAGGAAGGCGTTATTACTTCATCTCCTGGTTTTAAATCCAAAGCCATCAAGGCAATTTGAAGTGCATCCGTTCCGTTCGCAACAGGAATAACATAGTTGACCCCCAAATAGGACGCCAATTCGATTTGAAAATTTTGAACTTCAGGACCGTTGATAAATTGAGCTTTCTCAATAACACCCATAATGGCAGAGTCAACTTGTGTTTTGATGTCTGCATATTGCGCAACCAAGTCAACCATTTGAATTTTTTTCATTCCTTGTCTTTAATTACTAAAAATTGTAGGCAAATATAGGATAAAGTTCTTGTTTTTTCGACCCTTTTGGGTCCTGAATTCCGAAACTTTCATCACTTCAATCAAACCCTTTGTAACTTCACTCAATCCTAACGACGATTCACAAAAAAGATTGTAATTTTGACAACATGAAAAAACATAGTTTTCTTCTTTTCGTGATTGCCACGGTTGTTTCGTTTCATTCGTTTTCACAAAGAAATGTCAAAGATTCCATCATCGGGACACCTTGGTTGGCCGGACATTATGGATTGAATTGGACACAAGGAGATCTTGCCGACCGTTTTGGAGCCTTGAATCACATTGGATTTTTGGCCGGGTACAAAACCAACCAAAATTGGTTTTGGGGAGTCGATGCCAATTTTATTTTTGGCAACAAAATTAAAGTTCCTGATATCTTAGCTGGATTACGGGATTCAAATGGGAATATTACGGACCAGAATGGAGACATCGTAACGGTCGGTTTGTATGCTCGAGGGTTCAATGTCAATTTGGCTTTCGGGAAATTATTTCCTGTATTGAGTCCAAACATAAATTCAGGAATTTTGGTTCATGGTGGAATTGGCTATTTGGCCTATAAAATTCGACTGGATACACCGAACAATGTCATTCCACAGGTTGAATTGGACTATCGAAAAGGATATGATCGATTGACTTCTGGTTTGTGTTTGCACCAATTTGTGGGATACTCGTTCATGGCAACGAAAGGCTTTGTGAATTTTTACGGAGGTTTTTATTTTCAAGAAGGATTCACAAAAAACAGACGAACGATTTTCTTTGACACACCGGATGTGCCCGTATCGACCAAAACGAGATTGGATGTTCAAATGGGCTTGAAAATAGGTTGGAACATTCCTATTTACAGAAGGTTGCCGAAAGATTACTATGTAGATTGATGGGCGTTTTTTACACCATATCACTTTATCTGTATTCCTTTTTAGTTGGTTTTGCCGGCCTTTTCAATCCGAAAGCAGCAGAATGGAAAAAAGGAAGGAAAAATCCGAAATGGAAAAGCATCAACAGCCATGGTAAGAATGTTGTTTGGTTTCATTGCGCTTCATTGGGAGAATTCGATCAAGGCTTGCCGCTCATGGATGCTTGGAAAGCAAAATTCCCCAATGATTTTATACTCGTTACGTTCTTTTCTCCTTCTGGAATGTTGCACTACCACAAACGAAAAAATCCAGCTGATGCAGTAGATTATTTGCCCCTCGATACCAAAAAAAACGCGCGAGAATTCATTCAAACTATTCAGCCTAAAACGGTTTTTTTCGTGAAATATGAATTTTGGGGGAATCATTTGAAAGAAGCCAAAAAAAGTGGTGCAGCGCTCTATTCGGTTAGTGCGCTTTTTCGTCCAAATCAAATCTATTTCAAGTGGTACGGTGGATATTACCGAACGATTTTAACGCAATTCGATCATATTTTTGTTCAAAACCAAACTTCTTTCGATTTGCTTAAAAAAATACAAATCGAATCGGTTTCCGTCACAGGAGATTTGCGTTTTGATCGTGTTTTTCAGAACAAAGAAATGGCATCCAAAAATGAAACCTTGGAGCAATTCTTGTCAGGTGAAAAAGCACTCGTGATTGGTTCCTCCTGGCCGGAAGATGAAAACTGCCTGAAAGAATTAATCAATCAGACAGATTTCACGAAAAAAGTCATCATTGCTCCTCATGAAATCAACGAAAATCACTTGGCTCAAATTGAGAAAATGTTTAATAAATCCTGTATTCGTTATACGGATTTAACGGAGAAAACCGACAGCAATGAATTGCCTAAAATTCTTATAATCAATACCATCGGTCATTTAACAAATGCCTACCAATATGGCGACGTGGCTTATGTTGGTGGAGGATTTTCAGGAAATTTACACAACATTTTAGAGCCTGCCGTGTTTGGTTTACCCGTTATTTTTGGGCCAAAACATGTTAAATTCCCGGAAGCCGATAGTTTTATCGAAAGTGGTTTTGCCTTTGAAATCGCTGACCCAGCATCGCTTACCAAAGCGTATCAGCAAATTGAATCAACAAAAAATGAAATAAATCAACGTTTAATGTCGTTTATGTCAAGTCAAACTGGTGTAGCAGACAAAATAATTACTGAACTAATTCATTAACTTACCAGAAACTAACTGTTTCCAATGCGTTTTTTATTTCTTTTCTTGTTTTCATTCTTTTTCTCTAGTGCAATTTTTGCTCAAGAAACTTCGGTAAAAACAGATACAATTCACGTCCGATTTTTGTATGGTTCAAAACCAAAACCGGCGCACAAAAGGGAACAAAAAAGATGGTTCGGTGGATTACTTGGAGGCCACGTTGGAATTCAATATGACAGCACACGCTATTTAAGCTTTTTCTACGAAGGTCGAGTCCATGTTTTTCAACACAAAAGACACAAAAACGGGCGATACGAATTACAATCCGATTCGCTATTTAATTTCATCATGGACAAGGATGTTGACAGCGTCAAATCACTCAGTGTTTACATTCCAATTACCCGCATTCAAAAAGAAAAATTTCTCAGTATTTCAAATTCCTATGTTCAGGAATCTCCTTATGATTATGCCTTTTTCGGTGTTCGATGCGGATCTTCTACGTACCACATTTTATCGCACATTGGAGTTCTCAATCATTATCCTTATTTCAGAATGTGGTCCAAAATCTTTTACCCAAAGAAACTGCGCCGACAGTTGATTCGTCAAGCCAAAAAAAACAATTGGAAAATGGTTAAAAAGAAGGGTACGCACAAACGGATTTGGGAGCGTGATGAATAATTTAACTTTCTAAGAAATCTAAATCTGTGTTGTGGGTTTCTGAAATCGTTAGCACAGCATAAAATGCCAAAACAAAACAAATGGCACCTACTACAATCGCCGCTGAAACATACCCAATGTCAAATTTCATGGAATCAAATCCCCAGGTCATAAAAATCAACATGCCACGCACCATATTGGGAATCGTAGTGGCTGCTGTTGAACGTAAATTCGTTCCAAATTGCTCGGCGCCTACCGTTACGAACATGGCCCAGTAACCGGTTCCCAACCCCAACCAAACACAGAAAAAATAATAGCCCGCCGGAGAAGAGTACGAACCCGACAACATCCCAAATACGCCTATTACCGTAAAAACCAACATCCAAAAAATGGCTTTTTTTCTCGAGGCGAAAGCATGGCTGATCCATCCACTGGCAAAATCACCCGCCGAAATTCCGATATACGCCCACATGATGCATTTTCCCGGTAAAATTTCACCTGTAATTCCCAATTCTTGAGCGAATTGATTGCCGAAAATGGCCAAAATACCGATGCAAAACCAGGTCGGCAGGCCAATCGCAATGCATTTTATGTATCGACTAAAGCGATTCCAATTGGTAAAAAGGGAAAGGAAATTTCCTTTTCCGATGGAATGATTTTGCTGTATATTCTTAAACACGCCCGACTCCACTACCCCGATTCGGAAAACCAACAAAGCCAATCCCATCGCACCACCCACGAAATAAGCGACCGTCCAATCGCTCGACCATTCCACCGTTAAATTGGCAACGACAGCGCCCATAAGACCAAATCCAGCTACAACGGAGGTTCCCAAAGCCCGCTTTTCTTTCGGTAAACTTTCGGACACAAGTGTGATTCCTGCACCCAACTCTCCAGCCAAACCAATTCCAGCAATGAATCGAAGAAGGGCATAAATCGAAACAATATTTTCTTGCGGGAATGAGGGTAAAAAACCACAAGCAATGTTGGCGATGGAATACACCAAAATCGAACCGAATAAAACAGACAAACGTCCTTTCTTATCTCCAAAAACGCCCCACAAAATGCCACCAAGCAACAAACCAAACATTTGCCAATTCAAAATCACAGTTCCCACTTCATCGGCGTTGAGCCCTAAACTTTTCAGACTATCGATACGGACAATTCCAAAAAGAAGCAAATCGTAGATATCGACAAAATAACCCAAAGCCGCAACGACCACAGGCAAACTGAAAAGGACAGATTTGGTTTTTAACATAGTTGTTTCTTGAAGTTTCAAAGATATAAATCCTTTTGAAAAATATCTTTTCCTCCCATTTCTCCGACAAGATTCGTACTTTCGCTTGGTGAATAAACAGGAGAAATACATGGCTCGGTGCATCGAATTGGCGAAAAAAGGTCAAGGATATGTGGCTCCGAATCCAATGGTTGGTTCCGTGATCGTTTATGAAGACCGAATTATTGGTGAAGGTTATCATCAAGAATATGGCACAGCACATGCTGAAGTAAATGCCATCAATAGCGTCAAAGACAAAAATTTACTTTCAAAATCTACCCTTTACGTTAGCTTAGAACCTTGTGCGCATTTTGGAAAAACGCCACCTTGTAGCGATTTGATAATTGCCAACAAAATTCCCAACGTGGTGATTGGATCCATTGATCCTTTTTCAGCCGTCAACGGGAAAGGTATTCAAAAATTAAAAGACAACGGAATCGACGTTACGACCGGTGTTTTGGAAAAAGAATGCCAAGTATTGAACAAGCGATTCTTTACCTTTCATGAGAAAAAACGACCCTACATTATTCTGAAATGGGCACAAACGAAAGACGGTTTTATTGATAAAACCCGGACGGATGGTGAAATCGGAATCAACTGGATTACGCAGCCCGAGACCAAATCATTGGTTCACCTCTGGCGCAGTCAAGAAATGGGTGTTTTGGTTGGAAGACAAACGGTTGCCATCGACAATCCTCAATTGAATGTGCGGGAAATTTATGGAAAGGACCCGGTACGCATCCTACTCGATTCTCAGTTAAAATTGGATTACCAACATATGGCCAACAAATTTTCGGCAAGAACAATAGTGTTGAATACCGTAGAAACCAAAACGGTGGGTCAAATTGATTTTATTCAATTGAAAAGTTTGGACGTAACTGAAATTCTGCATTCACTTTGGGAAAATGAAATTCAATCCGTGATTATAGAAGGTGGAACTTTCACCTTAGAACAATTTCTCTCAAAGGATGCATGGGATGAAATCCGCGTACTAGAAGGTATTAATATTTTTAATGACGGATTAAAAGCACCTACCATCCATCGAATCCCTCAAAAAATAACTAATTTTGGAAAGGACACAATTTTTCAATTTTGGAAATGATTACTTTTCCTCGTATTTCGGCTTTGCCGGTGCGGATTTTTGAGGAGTCTCTTTTTCAGACTTGGATTTTTCATTTGCTTTGGCAGTACCATTTTTAGCATTCGCACAAGCAGAAAAGATGGCAAACAAGGCAACAAAAAGAACAATTTTTTTCATCAATATATTTTTTTCAAAGCTAATTATTAAATCACATTTAAATTGTAAACAGCATGAAAATTCATTCCATCAATACAGGATTCTTCAAATTGGATGGTGGCGCCATGTTTGGTGTTGTTCCTAAAACCCTTTGGGAAAGAACCAATCCAGCAGATGCCAACAATCTATGTACCTGGGCCATGAAAAGTTTGCTCGTCGAAGATGGAAATCGTTTGACGTTGATAGATACCGGTATAGGAAACAAGCAATCGGAAAAGTTTTTTTCGCATTATTATTTGCACGGGGACGATTCTTTGGATGGAAATCTTGCTAAACTGGGCTTCCATCGGGATGATATTACGGATGTTTTTTTGACCCACTTGCATTTTGATCATTGCGGTGGTGCGATTGAATTCAACTCGGCAAAAGATCGATTTGAACCTGCTTTTAAAAATGCTGCTTTTTGGAGCAATGAAAATCATTGGAAATGGGCCACAGAACCCAATCCGCGCGAAAAAGCTTCTTTTTTAAGTGAAAACATTCTTCCAATTCAAGAAAGTGGACAACTTAAAATGATTCAACGAACAGGTAATTTCATGGAGAATGCGTACCCAAATATGGACATTCTCTTCGTGGATGGACATACCGATAGCATGATGATACCACATTTCAATTACCAAGGAAAGAAAATTGTTTTCATGGCTGATTTGTTGCCAAGCGTCGGTCACATTCCGTTGCCTTTCGTTATGGGGTATGACACGAGACCGTTGATTACAATGGACGAAAAAGCCAAATTTTTAGAAAAAGCGGCACAAGAAAATTATTATCTTTACTTTCAGCACGATTCTGTAAATGAACTGTGTACGCTTCAAATGACAGAAAAAGGAGTGAAACTAAAAGAAACACACCTTTTTTCTGATATTTTTAACGGATAATAAATACGGTACCAAAACCATGAACAAGTATTTCATTCAACTTTTCCTTAAAGAAAGCACAGTCGTTTTGCCTGGCTTTGGGGCTTTGACAATGGTCAATAGTCGCCTGAATGACATCATGTTTTTGCCTTACCTTACTTTCGATGATGGCAAATTGGCCAATTACATTGCCGAAACCGAAGGGATTGATCGCCAAGACGCTATCAATACAATCGCGAAATTTATTCGTGAAATCCAATCCAATTTAAACAAAGGTGATAGTTTCGATATCTTTGAATTTGGGAGTTTTAAAAAAAATGCAGCGGGAGAAATTGAATTCAATTCGTGGAACAATCCAAATTTAGACAACGTAGATTTTGAAAAAACCGAAAACGCTAGTGAAGTCAAGTCTGACTCGCTTGTGGTTGAAAACAGCATAGATGCTGAAGTTGAAGATACGATCCAAGAGGAGCCAATAAGTGAAAATTCAACAGTAGACGAAATACTTCCGCAAGAAATAATGCTTCAAGAAACATGGCTCACTGAGGAAGATTTAGTCAATCCGGAGGAGACGAGAATCATTGAACAGGACTTTGCATCGGAACCAAAAAATCAACCCGAACCAATTTTAAAATCACAAGACGAGGAAGGTAAAGCTATTCAGCACATGGATTCCATTGCATTAATTCAGGCCTTACTGAATGGAGATTCGTTACAAGAAGAATCTTCCCCCGTTGAGAAAATTGAGCAAAAAAAAACACCGATTAAAGTTGTCGAAGAAAAGCCAAGCAATCCTCCCACCCTAGAAGTTGAATCTCAAATATTAGAGGACGAAACCTCCAAAGAGGAAGAAACGCTGCCAGAACAGAAAGGCGAATCGCCTCTTGAGACACCCATTGAAATTTTGCCGGCAAAAAAGAAAAAGAGAAAATTACTTTGGCTGCTAGTGTTGCTAGTGTTCTTGTCCGTAGTTGCTTTTCTCGGTTGGTATAATTTTGACCTATATAAAAAATACTTGCCCTTCCAAACTACTAGCCAGCCAAAAAACAGCGCGAAAGAGGTTCTTAAAAAGACGGATAACTTAGATTCATCTGTCGTCAATACAACCTTTAACTCTGAAAAGCATCCTGTCACACCATCTACACAATCTTTGGATGCCAAGAAAAATGAATCAACAGTCGTTCTTGAATCATCGAAAAACGTAAAAAAAAAGTTCCGACCAACGCATCTCCAGCTGATAAAACAAAATCAAACACTTGGTTAAACGATAAATCGGAAAAAAATAGCCCTAAATTTTACATTATAAACGGAGCTTTTAGAAACGATAATTTTGCTCAACGTAAAATTATCCGATTAAAAAAAGAAGGTTATTCAGCTAAAATAATCGGTCCTTTTAGCGGTCTTCAATATGTTTCAATGTTTGAAAAAACTTCCTACACCGAAGTTATTTACTTTCTTAGAGAACAACGATCTGCAGGAAAAAAAGTGTGGCTGTTTAAATCCAAATAGGATTGTTAATATGTTTTCCAACAGAGAGATAAATTTATTTTTTATTCTTCAAGAATAATTCTAAATTTGTAATTGAATTTTTAGAAACAACTGGTCAACCTCTTGTTTCCATAGATTCCATTGTTAATTAAGTTAACAGCCAAACGAAACTAAGGAATTATGAAACTAAAGTTTATTCTCGCTACGGGATTACTTTTTGCAACAATGTTGTCTTGCCAAAAAGAAAATCTTACAACAAATCCCAGCGATCAAAAAATCTCTTCCCAAAATTCAACTACTGCCAATTCTATTTTGGATTATTACAGTTGTGGGAGTTCGACTACTACTGTTCTAAGAACGGTTGCAAGCACTTCTGCTTCTGGAGGGAGCTGTGGCGGGAGCTCTTCGAATGGAGGGAGCTCGACTAGTGGAAGCTCATGTGGCGGAAGTTCTTACGGTGGAAGTTCCTCAGGAGGAAGCTCAACCAGTACCACCGTGGACTGCGGAGTTGTGGTTATATCCAATAACTTTGAATTTATTGAAGTGAAAATAAATACCACTGGAAACTGGATTTTAAACAAGACCAGAATTTACATTGGTAATACTTCGGGTGTACCTACAAATACAAATGGAACCCCTAAAATTTCCATGTTCCCTTATATTACAACCCATCCTTGGGACACAGAAGCGTATACGCTTCGTATTCCTAAAGGAAATCTTACTGGGAACATTATTGTAGCCGTTGAAGCAGATGTATTGCGCGTGAACAAAACTACCGGAGCCATTTTAGAAAATAGAGTTTCTTGGGGAATAGGTACCAACTTCATTTCAACAGACCCATCTCAAAAAATTAACTACAATATTAAAAATTGTGTTGAGGTGTAATTAATAAGAAAATATTGTATACTAAAAAAGGACTCCAAGGAGTCCTTTTTTAGTATACATCAATTAATTTGTATCCTACATTTTTTCTGCCAGATCCAATAAACGATTGCTATACCCCGCCTCGTTATCGTACCAACCCAAAACCTTTACCATACGCCCCATAACCGAAGTTAATTCAGCGTCAAACAAACAGCTATTCGTATTTCCAATAATATCAATTGAAACAATCGGGTCTTCTGTGTACCCTAAAATACCTTTCATTTTACCTTCTGCGGCCCGCTTCATGGCTAAATTCACTTCTTCAATACTGGTGTCGTTTTTCACCAAAACAGTCAGATCAGTCATGGAACCATTGGGAACCGGAACACGAATACCGCAACCACCCATTTTCCCCTCCAATTCCGGGAAAATTTTGGTCAATGCCTTCGCTGCACCTGTTGACGTTGGAATAATTGACAAATTCGCTGCCCGCGCTCTTCTCAAATCCGAATGAGGTGAGTCATGCAAACGTTGATCGGAAGTATAGCTGTGAACCGTGGTAATATATGCGCTTTCAATTTCCAAAAACTCTTTCAAAACCTGAATCATGGGCGCCGCGTTGTTCGTTGTGCAAGAAGCATTCGACACGATAATATCCGTATCCAACAAATCGGCATCGTTTACACCAAAAACGATGGTCTTAACGTCCCCAATTGCTGGAGCAGAAATAATGACCTTTTTCGCACCGCCTTGAAGATGCAAAGACGCTTCTTCCCGGGTCCGAAAAATCCCTGTACTTTCCAAAACAATTGAGACTTCATTTTCACCCCATGGTATCTTTTGAGGTTCAGCTATTTGGGTAAATAGTATTTCTTTCCCGTTTTCAAAAACCAACTTGTTACCAACAATTTGGAAAGCAAATGGATTGATTCCATGAACACTGTCATACTTAAAAAGATGCGCCAAGGTCTTTATATCTGCCAAATCATTGACAACCGCTACCTGCATATCATCTCGATTCAACATCATCCGGGTAAAATATCGACCAATTCGGCCAAATCCATTTACACCAATTTTTTTCATTTTCTCTAATTTTTAATAAAGGTACTGTTAATTCAGTAATCGAAAATTGGAACCAAGATGAATGCTCCATTTTTTTCACGATTGTTAATAAATGCTTCGAACTGTTCACGTTTATCAAATGGATTTCCAACTCCTTTTCATTAATTCAAAGTACTTTTGTACCTACATAATGAACCCTTGATTTGTCAAAAGAATGGAAACAAGAGAAATAGAGAAAATTGCTTCTCAAGTGAGAAGAGATATTGTACGTATGGTTGCAGAAAACAATTCAGGTCACCCAGGTGGCTCTTTGGGTTGTACAGACTTTATTGCCACATTGTACTTTCACCAAATGAATCATACCCCTTCCCCGTTTTCAATGGACGGAAAAGGTGAAGACTTATTTTTCTTATCCAACGGTCACATTTCACCTGTTTGGTACAGTGTTTTGGCCAGATCGGGTTATTTCCCAGTTCCCGAATTAGCTACTTTCCGAAAAATCTCCTCTCGTTTGCAAGGGCATCCCTCAACCGACAAGAATCTACCCGGAATTAGAATGGCTTCAGGATCTTTAGGCCAAGGGCTGTCTGTTGGTATTGGTGCAGCAGAAGCAAAAAAATTGAACAAGGATAATTCGATCGTTTACACCTTACACGGTGATGGAGAATTACAAGAAGGTCAAATTTGGGAAGCGGCTATTTATGCCTCAGCAAAAAAGATCGATAAATTGATTGCTACCATTGATTACAACGGTCGTCAAATCGATGGTGATTTGGAAGATGTCATGTCGCTAGGAAACTTGGCACAGAAATGGGAAGCTTTTGGTTGGGAAGTATTGCACATGGATGGTCACAACATCGATGAAATAAAAGCGACACTTGAAGAAGCAGTAAAAATGACTGGAAACGGAAAACCAATTGTAATTATTATGAAAACCGAAATGGGTCAAGGTGTTGATTACATGATGGGAACGCATAAATGGCACGGATCAGCTCCCAATCCAGAACAACTTCAACTTGCTCTTAATCAATTAGAAGAAACTCTTGGAGATTATTAATTGAAAAAACTAGCGTTCATATTATTTTGTAGTCTTCTTTCATTGACTTCTTGGAGTCAAGAAAAAACACGCATCCTTTTTATTCTAGATGCATCGAATAGTATGAATGCCAGATGGGGTTCACAAACCAGAATTGAAGCAGCCAAAGAATTACTAGCCCAAACGGTTGATAGTTTGAATGGCACACCGAATTTGGAAATTGCCTTGCGTGTTTACGGTCATCAGTCGCCTATAACAGCCACCTATCAAGATTGCAACGACACCAAGCTCGAAGTGCCTTTTGGTCCTGATAATTTTAATAAAATCAAATACAGAATCAAGTCGATTCAAGCGAAAGGAACCACACCCATTGCCCGTTCTTTGGAAGCAGCGGCGGATGATTTTCCCGACATGACTTCCAGAAATGTGATCATTTTAATTACTGACGGACTGGAAGCGTGTGATAACGACCCTTGTGTAATTGCGAAAAAATTAAAAGACAAAGGTGTTAAGGTGACGCCGTTTGTGATTGGTTTGGGATTGGACATTTCTTATTTGGAAAAATTCAATTGTATCGGCACCTATGCTGAAGCGGAAACCAAAGATGCGTTTCGAAATGTTTTAAAAAACGTGATCAACAAAGCGGTGCTCAATACCACGGTCCAAGTGAATCTCAATGACATTTACAAAGCCCCGAAAGAAACGGATGTAACGATGTTTTTCTACAAAGCGGGAACCAAAGAATTAAGGTACACTTTCGTGCATACCATCAACAAGTTTGGCAACCCGGATACCTTGGACATTGACCCTGCTTTCAAATATGATTTGGTGGTAAATACAACGCCAAAATTGGAGAAACAGAATATTGTTTTGACCCGAAATACCCACAACACAATTGTGGTAGATGCGCCTCAAGGCTTTATAAAAGTTCGCTTTTCGAATGCCACGAAACCGTACAACGTTGAAACCCGCGTGATACAGCCCGGCTCAGAAAAAACACTGAATTTACAACAAATCAATACGACCGACAAATACCTCGTCGGGAAATACAATCTAGAAATTCTAACTTTGCCTCGAAGTTATCAGCAGGTCGAAGTGAACCAAAGCAGCACCGTCACAATTGACATCTTGGCTCCTGGTTCCTTCAATTATAAATCGGGTAGTTTGATCGTTGGGCAAGTTTTTCTTATGCAAGAATCAGGTGCCCTTGAATGGGTTTGTAATTTAGACGAAAACTCAAAAACCGGTCAATGGTTTTTACAACCCGGAAACTATCGAGTTGTGCATAGAAACAAAACAAACAGATCTTCTAATACAACCGTGGAAACGAATATTAGAATTTATTCCAATAAAACAACAAGCATTAATTTATAAAACGCAACAATGAAGGATTTCGAAATTTTTGGTCACAAAGACACACGTTCGGGTTTTGGAGAAGGATTACACGAACTAGGGAAAACACATGAAAATGTAGTAGCCCTTTGCGCCGATTTAACTGGTTCATTAAAAATGAATGCGTTTGAAAAAGATTTCCCAGAACGGTTTTTCCAAGTCGGAATTGCTGAAGCAAACATGATGGGAATGGCCGCAGGTATGACAATCGGTGGAAAAATTCCTTTTACAGGAACTTTCGCCAATTTCTCAACAAGTCGCGTATACGATCAAATCCGTCAGTCGATTGCCTACTCAAAGAAAAATGTAAAAATCTGTGCATCGCATGCCGGATTAACATTAGGTGAAGATGGGGCGACGCACCAAGTTCTTGAAGATATTGGGATGATGAAAATGTTGCCCAATATGACGGTAATTGTTCCGGCTGACTTCAATCAAACCAAACAGGCAACGATTGCAATCGCTGATTATGAAGGTCCTGTTTATTTGCGTTTTGGCAGACCCGTTATGCCAATTTTCGTGGCACCAGATGCAAAATTTGAAATTGGAAAAGCCGATGTTTTAACCGAAGGAACAGACGTTACAATTGTAGCTTGTGGTCACTTGGTTTGGAAATCCATCGAAGCAGCAAAAATTTTAGCGGAAAAAGGAATTTCTGTTGAAATCATCAACATGCACACAATCAAACCATTGGATGCAGCCGCCCTTTTGAAATCAGTTGAAAAAACAAAATGCGTCGTTACTGCCGAAGAACACATGATAAATGGTGGTTTGGGTGATTCTGTCGCACAAGTTTTGACACAAAAAATGCTCGTACCACAAGAATATGTGGGTGTGAACGATACGTTTGGAGAATCTGGCGACCCGATGGAATTGATGGCAAAATATGGCATTGACACGCAAGATGTCGTGGAAGCTGCCTTAAGAGCGATTCAACGAAAATCTTAAGCAATGTCAGAGCTTGATTTCCTCCGAAAACAAGGTCAAACCAATCCTTTTCCTTACTTGATTGACGTAAATTATGCTGAAGGCATTTACATCTACGATAAATCTGGAAAAGGCTACATGGATATGATTGCTGGTGTTGCGGTTAACAACATTGGTCATCGACATCCCAAAGTAATTGAAGCAATTAAATCACAAGCCGATCGTCATTTACACGTGATGGTGTATGGTGAATTCATTCAAGATGCTCCGCTAGAAATGGCGCGTAAATTAACGGCGTTGCTACCCGATTCGTTGAATTGTGTTTATCCCGTGAATTCTGGAACCGAAGCAAACGAAGCAGCCATCAAACTGTGTAAACGAGTGACCGGTCGAACGGAAATAGTTTCATTTCGAGGATCATACCATGGTAGCACCAATGGATCACTTTCGATTTCTGGAAACGAAATCAAAAAATTGGCGTACCGACCTTTGCTGCCCGACGTGCGGTTTATTTTGCACAACAATTTTGAGGATTTACATCAGATAACTGAAAATACAGCTGGTGTTATTTTGGAAACTGTTCAAGGTGATGCCGGGGTGCGCATTCCAAATATCTTTTACTTACAAGCCTTACGTAAAAGATGTACTGAAGTTGGAGCCTTACTCGTTTTTGATGAAATTCAAGTTGGAATGGGTAGAACCGGTAAAAATTTCGCGTTTGAGCATTTCGATGTGGTTCCCGATGTGCTTACATTGGGCAAAGCTTTGGGTGGTGGTTTACCGATTGGTGCCATTGTATCTTCTTACGAAAATTTGCAAGTTTTCACGGTAAATCCCATGCTGGGTCACATCACTACTTTTGGAGGAAACGCCTTGGTTTGTGCCGCTGCTGCAGCTACTTTAGACGTGTTGAAAAATGAAATTGACATGGAAGAAGTGGAACGATTGGGACAATTATTAGAAGATCTCATCGGTAAAAACGCAGAAATCAAAGAAATTCGACGAAAAGGTATGTTGTTCGCTTTTGATATGGAAAGCTTCGAAAGGGTAGAAAAAGTAGTAAAAAGATGTCTTGAAAAAGGACTGATTAGCTTCTGGTTTTTATCACACCCGTATAGCTTTCGCTTAAGTCCACCGTTGAACATTACAGAAGCCGAAATTCGGAAAGCGGCTGAAATCATTGTTTCGAGCATTGAAGAAACAGCCTAATTCCAAAAGTACAAGTCGTTAAAAAAAGGTAACAACCAATTCTCTCCTTGATTAATTCGTACTTTCGTTTAAACTCATATAATATGAAAAAATCTATCTTTTTAGTTTTGATTTTGGCTGGAATGATTCAGTCTTGTGCTCCAGTTTACAATTGTGGGGATACGTCATCTAAAAAATTGCGCGGAACGAAGCGATTAAAAACAACCGTGGCTCAACGAGACAGTTTATGTGGTGCGTTGGATTCTCAAAAAGGAGAAAATGCTCAACTGAAACAGGACATTGAAAATTTAAGCGATAATCTAAAATCAACACAAGGAGAGGCCAATCAATGGAAAACAGATTACAACGCTTTGGCCAGTGAATCTTCGTCCGCTCAAGCTCAATTGATGCGCACCCTAAAAGAACGGGAAGCAACCATAGCCGAACGTGAAAAAGCCTTGAAAGAAATGCGTGCGATTGTAACGAGACAAGATTCCATCACCAATCGATTGAACAATACCTTGCGAAATGCTTTGTTAGGTTTCAATTCCGACGAACTTTCTGTAGAAGTGAAAAATGGGAAAGTGTACGTTTCGATGTCCGACAAATTGATGTTTAAATCAGGTGTGGCCGATATGGAACCAAAGGGAACGGAAGCCTTGAAATTATTGGCCGATGTGTTGGTGAAAAATCCAGATATCGATGTGTTGGTAGAAGGTCATACAGACAATGTGCCAATCAAAACCGCCCTTTACAAAGACAATTGGGATTTGAGTGTGGCTCGTGCTGCATCTGTAGTTCGAACATTGACGGTCAACTACAAAGTTTCTCCAAAACAAGTAACTCCAGCTGGACGTGGCGAATTTTTTCCAAAAGCGGACAATACTACGCCAGAAGGTCGTGCTAAAAATCGACGTACGGAAATCATTCTTTCTCCAAAATTGGATGAAGTAATGAACTTATTAAACGGTAAATAGATTCATCCTAACAATTCAGCGGAACGGTTTGCCATCAATCGTTCCGCTTTTTTTATTCCTTCAAGATTGACTAACTTTGAAGACAAATCTTCTGAAACCATGAAATACATCTTCATCCTATTACTCGCCATCGGTTTTGTTGCTTGCAAAAAAAAACAGCGCGATCCGGTTCCTGCCTATATCGAAAACATTGCTCCTTGCGATCCAATCCAACAAAGTTTTAATTTTGATACCTTAATCAATTATCCAGTCAGTTTGAATGACACTTTGTATACGGTCTCTTTCACTGACAGTGTAAAAAGCATTCAATTCGTTTTCAACCGCACCATTACAACTCAAAAATACATTTTGCGTGCGAACTCATCAGCCTTCACGAATACGGTGCCGGAAGCCTCTTTTGTTGTTGATTCAAGCGGTTGCCTAATTACACCAACAGCGAGCAATACAGACGATATATACGTAGAGGTGACTCCTTTTAAAATTCTCATTTCACATTGTGATTTGATGTCTGAATCAGTGTGTTATGCAGCAGATAAATTGTATCCAAAACGAAAATATCTTTATCTAAAATGAATCCAGTCACGCTAGGATTAAACAAATGGCGTTTAATTCTCATTCTGCTCGTCTCCATTTTCTTTCTATTCAATGGGTTGACGATGTTCTTTGTAGATAAAACGGAAACGGTTCAAACGAATCCTGTTTTGGTCAAAACAATTGGCTTGCTGTCACTTGGCCTTTTTGGAACCATTTTATACATCGCTTCGAAACAATTGTTCGACAACTCGCTCGGTGTCTATTTGGATGCATCAGGAATCAGTGATTACTCAAATGCAATGGGTGTTGGACAAGTCGAATGGGAAGACATCGAACGGATTGAAATACAGAAATTTCTCTGGATGAAATCATTGGCAATACACACTTCCAATCCTGGAAAATATTTACGGGACGCCAAAGGAATCAAACTTCGGATTTTAGCTGGCAATTTGAGTCGAGCAAAAACACCGGTGGTTATCTCTTCCCGAAATTTAAAAATACGTTTTTCTACATTTGAGGCAATGGTTCGTGAATATTGGGAAAAATCTAAAGAATCATCTTTATGAAAACTGCCATTCTTTTAGGCGCCAGTGGATTAACCGGCGGACATGTTTTGGACAAATTATTGAAGGACGAGAACTACGGAATCGTTAAATTGTACAACCGGACCGCTTCCGGCAAAACGCATCCGAAAATTCAAGAAATCATTTGTGACGTGTTGGACTTGGAAGCGCAAAGTGAAAACTTCAAAGGAGATGTCGTATTTTGTTGTATCGGAACCACCAAGAAAAAAACGCCCGACCAAAAATTGTATCGCCAAATTGATTTTGGAATTCCGACATCTGCTGCAAAATTGTGTGCGAAAAACGGAATCGAAACCATGGTGACTATGTCATCCATGGGTGCTAATGCAAAAAGTTCCATCTTTTATTCCCGAACCAAAGGAGAAATGGAGCTAGCTATTTTAGACGAGAAACTACCCAATACCTATTTTGTTCAACCTTCTTTTATTGATGGGAATCGAAATGAAAAACGAGCGGGAGAGAAAATGGGAATAGCTGTTTTTAAATTCATCCAACCCGTTTTGGTTGGTCCCTTGCGAAAATACCGATTGATCGAGTCCAAAACCATTGCCAAAGCGATGGTGATTTTGGCCGAAAAAGGCTATTCCAAAGCGATTCTAGAGTCGGATGAAATTCAACGATTAGCGGACACTAATTGATCAAAGAATACTTCTAGTTTCTCGTAAGCAAAATCCAATTCCTTGTCTGTCATGCAATAAGGTGGATTCAGAAACAATACATTTCCCAGGGGTCGAAGCAATATGCCATTGTCCAAAAAGTAATCGTAAGCTCGATCGCGTAGGTTGGAGAAATAAGAACTGCCTTCTTCTGTTTTAATTTCAAAGGCAATGATTGTACCCAACTGACGAACTTCCAAAAGAGCAAAATGATTTTTTATTCGCTCTAAAAACACCTGATGTTTTCGTGAAATTCGATTGACATTTTCACGCGTTTCTGGCTTAGCAAAAAGGTCCAGACTAGCGCAGGCAGCAGCACAAGCCAAAGGATTTCCCGTATAGGAATGACCGTGCAAAAGCGCTTTTGTTTTCGATTCATCCAAAAATGCATTGTAAATGGCTTCCGTGGCAACGGTTAAACCCAAAGGTAAAACACCTCCCGTCAATCCTTTTGAAAGACAGACAATATCCGGTTTTGCCTGACCATGGTTCATCGCAAACAATTTCCCTGTTCGGTACCAACCCGTCATGATTTCATCGTAAATAACCAATACATCGTTCAACTGCGCCAATGCAACCAATTTATCCAGAAATTCTACTGAATACATCCGCATTCCGGCTGAACCTTGCACCAATGGCTCCACGATTAATCCAGCAATTTCACCTGTTTTGAAAAGTTGTTCTGCGGATTGTAATATTTCAAATTCTTTTCCCTTTGTTGGGAAATCGAGGTAATCTACGTCAAAAAACAAATGTTCAAATGGTTCGTTGAAATAACCACGTTGACCAATCGACATGGCGCCAAACGTATCGCCATGATATGCACCGTCCAAGGCGACAATTCTTCGTTTTGGTGTAGTGCGGTTGAACCAATATTGGAAAACCATTTTCAAGGCTACTTCAACTGCTGTGGAACCATCATCCGAGTAAAATACTTTTTGAAAATGACTCGGTAACACCGACAGTATACGTTCGGCTAATTCTTCCGCTTTGGGGTGCGTGGCTCCTGCAAGTAAAACATGATCGACTTTTTCAAACTGATCTTGAATTGCTTTGGCTAGATATTCATTTCCATGGCCATGCACATTCACCCACCACGAAGAATTGACATCCAAATAGTTCTTTCCATCTTCAGTGTAAAGCAATGAATCCTTGGCTTTAACGACTTGCAATGGCGGTTTTGCCGTTTGCATTTGCGTGAATGGATACCAAACTTTACTCGTTTTTTCGTTGCTCACACTGGTTGATTTAAAAAGGATTTGAGATGGGGATTTTGTTTCCAAATTTCCGCTTGTTCGTGTACAAAAGAAGAATTTATTTCGGAAGTCAGTGGAATTCTGCCCCAAATCGGAACCCCCGTTTGCTTCGCGATAATCGATTCAGAAGCTTGATTTTCATCGCCGACAAAAATAATTCCAACAATGGGTATTTGTCTTTTTTTCATCACCTCAACCGACAAAAGTGTATGATTGATACTTCCCAAATAATGACGGGAAACCAAAACAACGGGCCATTTGTTTTCTTGAATGAAGTCAATCACCAACAACCCATCCGAATGCAAAGGAACCATTAAGCCTCCTGCTCCTTCAATGACAAAATTTCCCGGAACGATAGGGATTTGAAAATCAGTAAGACCGATTTGAATTTGATCAATTTCAGCAGCGGCATGCGGGGAAAGTGGCTGACTCAATTGAAATTGCTCAGGTAAAATCATCACTTTGGCAGAACAATACGATTGCACTTTGATGGAATCCGAATTTTCTAAATCGCCCGCTTGCACGGGTTTCCAATAATGAGCTTCCAATGCTTCAGCAAGAATTGCACTTACAACCGTCTTACCTACATCTGTTGAAATACCAGAAATAAAAATGGGATTTGTCACGCTTTTTTTTGAGCAACAAAGGTAAAAAACTTTGGGGGTTATTTCATTTCCTCCAATTTTTCCATCAAGCGACTTTGCATTTCTGGCAAGTACTTGGTTAACATGATGTCCATCGTTTCCTTCATAATATCAGGGGACGATTTCAGAAACTTTTTACCTGTACTGGATTGATAAAATTCTATCAAATCATTAATTTCTTTCTCTGAAAAATAACTGTCATAGATTGAAACCATATCTTCTTCCATAAACCTTTTCAGCATAGCTTTGGATTCTTCCATGACGAATTTCAGGTAATCCTCCATTTTATCGGCACCGGATTCTTCACCGAATTGGGTTTTTGCATATTCTGAAAAAGAAGAAACGAGATTTTCATACATCGCATCCATCATTTTCTCCGATTGCATAATCGAAAAAAGTTTTTTGATATCTTCCTGTTTTTTTTGACCGAAAATAGTCGAAAAAGAAAGCAAAACGAAGGATGCTACTAATAAGTAATTTTTCATCTATCTCAAATTTATTTGCGCAATTCTGCGCCCAATTTACTTTCCAAAGCCTCGCGAATTTTTTCCATGACCTGATCCACTTGACTATCTTTCAACGTTTCAGAATCGTCTTGAAAGGTAAAGGATACTGCGTATGATTTCTTGCCAGCATCCAAGTTTTTTCCTTCGTAAACATCAAACAAACCTACTGAACGAAGGATTTTCTTATCACATCCTTTTGCCAATTCTTCGATTTCAGAAAATTGAATTTTTGAATCCAATAACAAGGAGAAATCTCGTCGAGTGGCGAATGTTTTCGGTAATTCTTTGTAAATCGTTTTGGACAATTTCAAACTAGCAAACAATGCATCCCAATCCAAATCGGCCACAAAAACATCTTCTTTGATTCCGAAATGTTTTTTCAAATCTTTGTTCACCCAGCCGATTTCACCAATTTTTTGCTTCAAAATGTAGACTTGTGCTCCGTCTTGCAACAAACTATTTTTAAGCGGTTTGTATTGCAATAAACTCATTAAACCCATTCGTTTCACCAAAGCTTCCAAGGCGCCTTTTATTCCGTAAAAGTTTTGTTTGTCTTTATCGGCATTCCACGCATCTTGTTCTTTTCGTCCGGTTATGACCAGGTTCAAACGTTGGTTTTCGGTATACGTGTCGTATTTGTGGTAGGTTTTCCCAAATTCATACAACTTCAAGTCTGGTGATTGGCGGTTTTGGTTGTATTCTACCACTTCTAAAGCCGAGAACAACATGCTTTGACGCATCACATTCAATTCCTGACTTAAGGGATTTAGTATCTCCACATTTCTTTCTGCAGACAATACTTCTCCCCCTAATTTCTCAACATATTTAGACGAAGTCAAGGAATTGTTCAATATTTCTGAAAAGCCCATACCCACCAACATTTCACTGATGGCATTTTTCCAATGTTCTATATTTGGCTTTTCGAATTTAGGTAGAGAGGTATTTAATTTTTCTGGCAATGGAACGCTGTTGAAACCGTAAATCCGAAGAATTTCTTCAATCACATCCGCTTCGCGGGTTACGTCTACGCGGTAAGCAGGAACTTTAAGTGTAAGTAAATCGCCATTCTTTTCTAAAATTTGAATGTCTAATGCCAATAAAATAGTATCAATTGTGGCAACAGGAATACCCGTTCCAATCAAATCAATACAACGTTGGTAAGAAAAATGCAAGGGTGGATGTTCAATTTTCTTTCCAGCCACATCCACTGGTTCCATCGCAATTTCGCCACCAGCCACTTCTTGAATTAACAAGGCCGCTCGTTTCAATGCATATAGTGTCAATTCAGGGTCCACGCCTCTTTCAAAACGAAAACTGGCGTCTGTATTTAAGCCATGTCGACGCGCCATTTTTCGCGTAACAACGGGTTCAAAATAAGCCGACTCTAAAAACACCGCCGTACTGTCGTTGTTAATACCGGATGTTGCTCCGCCAAAAACACCAGCCATGCAAAGGTTCTCTTTTCCGTTGGTTATCATTTGATCTTCGGCAGACAAAGTTCTTTCAACACCATCCAAGGTGATGAATTTTTCTCCAGCCGTAGCATTTTTTACCACAATTTCGGATCCTACTTTTTTCAAATCAAAAGCATGCAAAGGCGTTCCCAATTCCATCATCACGAAATTGGTGACATCCACAACATTATTGATCGGACTCAAACCTGCTGAACGCAATCTTTTTTGCAACCAAGCCGGCGAAGCTTGTACTTTGACACCTGTGATAGTAGTTCCCGTATAGCGTGGACACGCTTCTTGATTTTCAACAACAATGTTTACTTTTTGATTGCCCGACACTTTAAACGCGTCAACCGAAGGCCATGAAATTTCATGTTGGGTCTGATGTGTGGTCAAATAAGCAGCAATGTCGCGCGCTACTCCAACATGTCCCATTGCATCTGCCCGATTGGGCGTTAAGCCAATTTCAATCCCAAAATCATCTTCTAAGTTGAAATATTTTGCTGCTGGCATTCCAACAGTCGTATTTTCTGGTAAAACCAAAATTCCGGCATGTGATATACCAAGACCTAATTCATCCTCAGCGCAAAGCATGCCAAATGAATCTACTCCACGGATTTTAGCCGCTTTAATTTTAAATGGTTCTTCTGGAGTTGGGTACAAAGTACACCCCACCGTTGCAACAATTACTTTTTGACCAGCTGCCACATTGGGTGCGCCACAAACAATTTGCAACGGTTCACCTGAACCTATGGAAACAGTCGTCACATTTAATTTATCTGCATCTGAGTGTTTTTCACAAGTGAGTACTTCGCCTACAACAACACCTTCCAATCCGCCTTTTACAGCTTCAATTTTCTCCAATGACTCCACTTCCAACCCTGTAGAAGTTAGAATCTCAGACATTTCATCGGGCGTAATGGTGGTGTGGATGTATTGCTTTAGCCAGTTGTAAGAAACCTTCATTTTTTGTGCGTTTTTTTGAGTCGACGAAGATATGAAAATTAGCTGGAAATGAAGCGTCAATCCTCTACAAAGCAACCTATTTTAAACAAAAAAGCCCGAAATTTACTTCGAGCTTTTTTTGAGATTCTTCATTTATTCTTTTCCTCCATCGAGGGTATCTTGCCAGGCTTTCAATTCAGCCCATTTCCCTTCCTGCATCATTTTTGCTTGACGAGGCCATGTTCCTGGATTGTGAATAGCATAACGATCACCGGCGGCTTTCAATATCTCTTTTGCTTGATCAACAGAAGTTTCAGACAAATCCTTCCACGTTTTGATACCTGCGGCGTCTAACAATTCAGCAATTTTAGGACCAATTCCTTCAATTGCTTTTAAGTCGTTGTGTTTAATTTTTTTTCCGATTATTGTAAAAACCGCTTTTGCATCAAACGAATTATCGGATGCTTTTGCGACTGGCTTTTTTACTTTTGCAGGTGCGGCAGCGACTTTTTGGGTGCTTTCATTCGTCTTCACTTTGGATTTGGCTGCGGAAAGTTCCGCTTGCAATGCATCCATTTTATCATGCCAACTTTTGGAATTCGAACGACAAGCATCCAATTCAGCTTTTAAGGCTGCAGCTTCGGTTCCTTCTTTTTGATTCCATGCCATACGTCCGATGGCATATCCTAAAATCCCAGCAACAATACCAACCAAAGCTGGAATTAATAAACAAAGAGTACTACTCATGACTTTTACTTTTTGGGTTAATGTTATTTAATACTCACAACCGTGCGTCTATTTTTTGATCGGCCATCCAATGTTTTATTGGAGGCAATGGGTTCATCTGGTCCTTTGGAATCAACATCAATTCGGGCAGGATTGACACCATTTCGGGCCAAATAATTTTTTGCAAATTCTGCTCGTTCAAGACCCAAAGCTGTATTTTCACTTCTATCTCCTTCATTATCCGTATGGCCAACTATTAAAATCGTTGAGCCTTCTACATTGTCCAAGTAATTCGAAATATCGGCAATCTTCGCTCTTTGATCTTCTGTTAAATCGATGCTTGAAGCTCCAGAATTAAAGTTGAGTTGCAAAGGATCCTGATTCAAAGTGGTTTTCAAAAGTTCCCAGTTGATATTCGAACCTTCATCTTCCATTTTACTAACAAAAGAATAATCAATAGGGCCAAGTATCATTTTTCGACTCTCATTCAAGTCTACAACCAATTCACCTTGTATCTTTATTTGTCCGGGTGAAATACCTTTTTCTACCAACAAATTTTTCACATCGTTGGCTCTGGCCAAACCTAAGTTCGGAAAAGCAGAAGAATTAGTTTCGCTATTCATGGCAAACCCAGAAATAACTATTTTTTGGTCTGGAAACTTGTACAAATAGTCTTTCAATTTTAAAATGCCGAATAAAATTGAATCTTTGAAAGGAACAACTTTGTTGAATTCATCTTTCTTGAAATTGAAATTTTCCGCGCAATTAAAATCAATTCCCTCTGCATTTAAGTTAAACCCATTCAATACAATTGCTTGAGGCGTCTCATTTTCCGATGTTGCTATAATGATTACTTCGTTGGAAACACAGCAAACACTGCAACAATACTTCCAATGAAAATAAGTGCCAAAAAGAATTGTAATCAAAATTCCGAAAAGGTAAGCTAACTTTTTTGACATGTTCTAACGGGTTTTGAATTCTATCAAATATAGAAAAAAAAACACAACCCAAACCGAATAGTATGGAATGATTTTATTAATTCCGTTACGCGAGTTGACTTAGAACGAATTATTTAGCATCCTCACGAATCTTATTCAAGTGAATTTGAAAACCGATTGAACTGTTCACTTGTACACCAAACGTTGTCCATCCAAAATTGGAATAGCTGTAACCAGCATTTATCCGAGCCTCAAGGGCAATTTGAGGACGAAGAAAATAGACCAATCCTACACTTGAATTCGGTGTTACATCAAAACGAGTGGAATTGATGTCTAGATTCAAAGTCCAATTTTGATAAAAACCCAATCCTACATTTGCGAACAAATTGAATTTGTTCTCTGACTTCAAAAAATAGTACCGCGCGAAGGGTGATATTCCTATTCCGATGGAAGAATATTTTCCACCTTGAAAATTCCTTTCACCTTGACCATAAAATCCAATTGAAGAACCAATGGCGAGTTTTTTAATGACAAAGAACCCCATATTTGGTTGCAAACTAAAATTATAAAATTGATTGGAGGAAGTAATCGAACCTCTAAAACCAGCATTTCCGCCAATTAGCATAGACCCTTTTTCCAATTGAGCCTGTAGTGAGGAGAAAACGAACAAAATAAAAATTGATAGTAGGGCTAGATTTTTCACAATGTATTTATTATCAGTTTAGATTCAATTACAGAATTATTTTTTTCGGTTTAATCTACTTTCTTCAAAATCATCACTTCTTTACCAGCTCCATCATACAGATACAAGCGTAGTTTATCAATTTTATAGGAAGCGGTAGAGCGCATAGCCTCTTGGAATGATTTTGGCGTACTCATATCTTCACAAGCCATTTTAGTAGACATCATCGGGCCAAAGACCAAATTTTTGTTGTCCAATGTTTTGGTTGACCCAGAAAAACTATTGCAACCATCATTTCCCGCTACACGGTTTTCACCAACTTGAAATTCCATTTGAGGTACATTTCGTCCATTGGGCTCGAATCGAAGTCCCATAATGGTTTCTGCTACCCAAATATCGTTGATCAAAACATTCGGTTCTTCCGCAGCAGCAACTGGTTGCTCCGCATTGGCCGCTACTTTTTTAGCATTGGAGCAAGAAAGCAACGTAATTGTCATCATAAGGCAAATTGTAAATTTCATTTTCTCGATTTTGTTAATTGTTTGCAAAAAGTAGTCCAAAAAAAAAGGTTACCCAAAATTAGGCAACCTTTTTTTATAAAACAATTAGTTCTAGTCTTTCGTTTTGCAAGTATTAATGCCTACTAAACTATAAAGTGGACAGAAATTAATAAGACTAGTTGCTACAAAAATAATCGCAACGACTCCTAAAATAATCGCCAATGTTCCTGAAATTGTGTTGGTAAAATAAAGGATGGCAATAATCGCTGCAACAATCAAACGAACCGCTCTATCCGCGTTGCCCAGATTCTTTTTCATATCGATAAATTTTTAAATTGTATTACAAGATTAAGGGTTTTATGACCACTAAACGGTGACGATTGTCACAGGTCCAAAACGCGAACCGATTTCATCAACTGTTCAATTTTTCCTTCAATTTCTAGTTTTTTCATGACACGACTGACTACTTCTCGGGCTGTCCCCAGTTCATTGGCAATTTCACGATGAGAAATCAACAGTGGGTTTTGGCTGGTGACCCGCACTCTTTCCTGCAAATAATCCAAGAGGCGTTTGTCCAGTTTGTCAAATACAACATGGTTCAATGTATCAATGAATTCGGCGTAGCGCATGTTGTACTGATCAAAAAAGAGCATATTGAAATCAGGATAATCGCGCATCCAACCTAGCATCTTTTGGGTTGGCAACAAAAGCAATTCACTATCTTTTTCCGTGATGGCCACCACTCTACTTGGCTCCTTCTTGATCGCGGAGGAGAAGGACATTATGCAAGTTTCGGATGGCCGAATGTAATACAACAGTAGTTCTTTGTCTTCATGCGGAGCAAACACCTTTACCAAACCTTCCATTACAATTGGAACCACCGAAACGTATTGCCCCATGCGCATGATTTCTGTATCCTTCGGAACCAACTTCACATCGCATGTTTTTTCAATCTCTGCTCTCAACAAGGGATTGAGTCGATCGAGCATGTTTTTCTTTTCCTTCATCACCTGACGAAAATAACCATTTCCAGGGAAATTGAGTAGGCTGTTTCTTTTTCCAAAAAACAGATTAATTCCATTTTTTGGAAAAATTACACGTATTTATTTTTTTTTATCAACCTGTTTGTCAAGTTATTAACAATTCGGCACAACCTTGGCAGGGCAGAAAACTAAAAGATTTGTGAAAACATACTACTTCATTAAAAATAATGATGGATCTACGCGGTTCGTTTGGCCCGTTGAAAGTGATAAACCTATATTTTTAAAATTTTACAATAGCTCAAACTGGAAAGAAATGCTTTTTAGGTTGGTAGTAACTGTTGTTTACACATTCAAATTACAACGTTTTTTTTTCAATAGAACAAAAATGGTTCTACCCGAATCCATTACTACAGAAACCAATTGGGCTCTTTACCTTGGCACTCCCGGTTCTGAGAACAAAAAAACGCTTTACACAATCAGTTCTTCTAGCAAGGAAGGTAAATTCTCTAAAATCAGCTTCCAAGAATCCACAAATAAAAAGATTGCTAAGGAAATTGAATACCTTACTTACTTGAACATTCAGAAAGAAAAACTCTCGTTTGAATTTCCACAAATAATTAGTGACAAGGATCAAAACATATTGGAAACAAATGAAATTCCTTTCTCCCGGGGCTGCTCTAATTGGACATTCAGACATTCCCAAGCGATAAAGGACTTATCTCGAATCAATTCCTCTGAAGACTCGATTAAAAATTGGAATCAATGGCCGATTATTAATTCAAAAATTAAAAATCTTAAAAATGCTCCATATTCCGATAAACTACCCCGAAATTTGGGTAAAAAATTATCTCTGCTTAAAAAAGAAATCAACGAAGAAGACACGTATCAATTCAGCCTGGCTCATGGCGATTTCACGATTGCAAACACATTTATTTCCAAAGGAGACAAATTGGGTATTATCGATTGGGAATTGACGCTACCTTCCGCCCCGAAAGGGATGGACTTTTTCAATTTCATTGTTCAAAAGGGCATTCTCGAAGAAAAACTTTCTGTTCGTTACATAATCTACGAAATATTCGAAATCGCACAAGAAGAAAACTTGTTTGAATCAGAAGCTGAGATTCTCAAATACTTAAAATTATACCTGCTCTTTCATATCACGCATTATACCGATAAATATGCCAATCAACAATACTGGCCAAAAGTTATGTCCAGACAAATAGATGCCTGGGAGGAATTGTTAAATGAGATAACGACCTCTTGGTCCAAACGAAAATTATTTATCACAGACTTGTTTGAATTTTTATCTGACAAAAAATACGCCGCCCTTAAACTAGAAAACAGCGACTCACCCAAGATCAGCGAATTTTCGGATATCGATTTATTGATTAAAAAATCCGACCTAAAAGCGATCAAAAAATGGATCAACGAACGCAGTGTTGTTTTTCGCGTTCATGCAAGAACACAGTCTTGCTTTACCGCATTGAATTTGACCTTTTTTGATGCAACTGAGTTGAACTTGGAATTGATTTGTGAATTGAAACAAAAATCCACTGTTTTTCAAGATATCAATCATTATATTCGAAGTGCTCAAATCAATGAAAATGGCATAAAGCAATGCAATCCGAGACACACAGCACAATACATAGGTCTTTACTGCAGTTTGAATAATCGTGTTATCCCTAAAAAATTCGAAGAAAAGGTAAACAATTTATTACCGCTAAGATCAGATTTGGATGAATTGGTCTACCATTTCTATAAAAACGATGAAAATTCACGCGAAAACTTGGTGAGATTCGTACAAAAAGCCAATCAAAACAAAGGCACATCGGCCTTTACGAACAAAATACGGTATTATTTAGACGCATCAAAAGAACTTTTCCGCCAAAAAGAAATTGTAGCCAACTATCATGGCAACGAAGGCTCCTTGAGTTATAATTCCGACAACAAATTTTGGTAAGTTATTCCATAAAGAAGTAGGGAATTGGCGATCCATTTTACTTCCGAAAAAGAATCTTGAATTGTATCATTTTTGATTGAAACGAACTTCAAAATGAATATTATCCATATTTAGGAATGTTCTGTTAAAAAATAACGCGCAAATAAAATATAATTACTCTAAAATGAATCAAATTAACTATTGATTTATAAATAATTAAAGAAACAAATAACACACACCCCATCTATCTTGTATTTTAAATGAGAAAATAATAATCCATCCATATTTTGGAAAAAATTGATAAATTACGCTATATTTGTTTCCAATATTAATGACTTTAACTATGGATGATTTCCTTATTTTCATCGTTGAAGACGATCCTTTCTATGGGAATCTTCTTCAGTACCACATCTCTCTCAACCCAGACTACAATGTATCGTTGTTTTCAACCGCCAAAGAATGCCTAGACCATCTGCACCTTAAGCCGGATGTAGTTTGTGTAGATTTTGGACTTCCTGATATGACAGGTGACAAATTGTTGGAAAAGATAATTGAGCGAAATAACGCTTTGCCTGTAGTCATGATTTCTGGACAAGAGGATATAACTGTTGCTGTGAGTTTACTTAAAAAAGGGGCGACAGATTATATTGTAAAGAATGAAAACACAAAGGATCTACTTTGGCAGAGCATTATAAAAATCCGAACAAATTCTAGTTTAAAAAAGGAAGTTGAAATTTTAAAAGAAGAACTCGGGGTAAAATACCGATTTGATAGTTTGATTGGGAATAGCCCTGGAATGCTAAAAACTTTTCAATTGATGGAAAAGGCTATCTCTTCCAATATCAACATTCGAATAACGGGTGAAACGGGAACTGGAAAAGAAGTCGTTGCGAAATCCATTCACTACAACAGCGATCGTAAAAACAAAAGCTTCGTCGCCGTCAATCTTGCTGCAATTCCTTCTGAACTTATAGAAAGTGAGTTGTTTGGACATGAAAAAGGTTCATTTACGGGTGCTCAAAATCAAAAAATGGGCAAATTTGAGTTGGCACACAAGGGCACCTTGTTTCTTGACGAAATTGGCGAAATGGATTTATCCATCCAAAGCAAAATCCTTCGGGCCTTACAAGAGCGAGAATTCACTCGTGTTGGAGGAAACACGACCATCAAGTTCGATGTTCGACTTATCACAGCAACGCATCGAGATCTTAGTGAAGAAGTTCGACAAGGTAATTTTCGAGAAGATTTGTATTACCGTTTGATGGGATTGCCCATTGAGTTGCCCCCTTTGAAAAGTCGCGGAGAAGACATTGTATTGATTGCCGAATACCTATTGGAACAAAACGCATTGGAGTTCAAATCCAAACGTTGCATTCTAGATCGCTCCGCGAAGAAAAAAATGATGGGTTATTCTTGGCCAGGAAATGTGCGAGAATTAAAAGCGGTGGTAGATCTGGCCTGTGTAATGTGCCATGACAATACAATTCTAGCTGATGACCTTAGTTTTTCTATCCTAAGTGGAAAAGCCCCTATTTCGTCAGAAGGCAAAACAATGAAGAATTTTACTGAAGAGTTGATTTTTGACACATTGAAAAAAAACGATGGAAATGTTTTGGAAACTGCCAGAATACTTGATATCGGAAAATCGACCATTTACAACCTGTTAAATCAAATAAAAGAATAATTTTAATTTACAAATAAGGCAAATGATCGTCCAAAACTACCAATATAAAAATGGCGAATTAACGCCTCAGAAATCCAAACAAGATTTTGACCTTCTGCTCTGTTTTGGCGCAAAGAAGTTAATTGAAGATAACAAAATATCGGTTTTAATACGCGATTCAATCCCAGCAGAAAATACCGTTTTCTGTTCCACCGCGGGTGAAATTTTCGGCCAAGAAGTTTACGACGAAAGCATTTCTGTCACTGCCTTAAAATTTGAAAACACAACTTTGAAAACAAGTTTCGTGACAATTTCAGACAATTTGGATAGCGAAAAAGCGGGAGAAGCCTTGATAGCAAAACTGGACAAAGAAAATTTAAAATATGTTTTAGTCATTTCAGATGGTGCACTTGTGAACGGGAGCCATCTCGTTAATGGCATGAAAAAACACTTGCCGGAGGAAGTTTTGATAACAGGTGGTTTGGCTGGAAATGGGAGTGCGTTTAATTCGACTTTGGTTGGACTGAACTCAACAATCAGCGAAGGAATGATTGTGGCAATTGGGTTTTACGGCGACCAAATCCACATAAATCATGGTTCTTTTGGCGGTTGGGAACCTTTTGGTTTGGAACGAACGGTTACTAAATCAAATGAAAATATTCTCGAAGAAATAGATGGCAAGAAGGCCCTTGATTTATACAAAACTTATTTAGGTGAATATGCTGATCAATTACCCGGTTCGGCTTTATTATTTCCGCTATCACTGAAAATTGATGGAACGGGGGAGGAATTGGTTCGCACTATTTTGGATATTGATCAAGAAAAACAAAGCATGACTTTTGCTGGCAATCTTCCCGTTGGCAGTAAGGTTCGTTTCATGCGAGCAAATTTTGATAAACTAATTGATGCTGCTGGGTTGGCGGCGAACGAAACCCTAATTTCCAGCAGAGGACAGAAACCTCAATACGCATTATTAATTAGCTGCGTTGGTCGAAAATTGGTGCTTGCAAACCGAATCGATGAAGAAATTGAAGCAGTACAGGAATATTTGGGAAAAGAATGTATACTCTCAGGATTTTATTCCTATGGTGAAATCACACCGATGAACCAATCAAATAATTGTCAATTGCACAATCAAACAATGACGATTACTACTTTTGACGAAAATATAACTGAAAAATGAATTTCCACAAACTGCTCGACAGACAAATAAAAAAGCACTTCGGCAATGAATCATTGACCGACAGTAAATTACAAGCTTTTTTATCAGCAGTGAACAGCTCCTACCTGTCATTCGAAAGAGACAAACACCTGATGGAACATGCATTTTCAGTGAGTGAAAATGAGTACGACATCGTTCAACATGACTTAATCTCGGAAATCAATATTCGGAATGAGTCACTCGAAAAATTAAAAAGAACAATACGAGCCTTAAGTCCTGAAATTCAATTTATCAAAGAAGAAAGCAACGAAGATTTATTACAGATTGCTGAAATTCTCGAAAATCAAATCCTAGAGACGAATCAAGTAAGAGCAAAACTAGAGCTTTTTAAAAATATCATTGATAGCTCATCCGATGCCATTCAAGTCGCCTATGAGACAGGCAAAATGTTCTATATTAATAAAAGTTCCAGTGAACGAATTGGAATTCCGATGGATAAAATCAGAGACTTTTCCGTTTCAGACATTGAAAAAATGTTCCATGACAATCCAGATGAATGGTTGAAACACGTGGAGCAAATTAAACATCAGAATGAACTTTTACTAGAAGGAACAACCATTAATAAAACAACTGGGAAAACAATCCCAACTGAAGTTACGGTCAAACACGTAGAAATTGGCGAAAATAGTCTAGTTATCGCCATTTCTAGAGATATTACGGAAAGAAAAGAACACGATAAACTCTTCAAACTTCAAGAAGAAAAATACCGGAATATTATTTCCAATATGAATTTAGGGCTTCTAGAAGTCGACAATGACGATGGAATTGTTTTTTGTAATAGCAGTTTTGAAAGAATGTCTGGCTTCACAATAAATCAAATGATCGGAAAACAGGCGAAGGATTTATTCATGGAAGGAAATGAAAAATTGGTCATTGACGATAAAAATAGACGGAGACAAAAAGGCAAGTCTGATAGTTACGAAATCCAAGTATTAAATAAAGACCGTGAAAACAAATGGTGGCTGATAAGCGGCGCGCCCAACTTCAATGACGATGGAGAAATCATTGGTTCGATCGGAATTCACTTGGACATTACTGAACAGAAAAAACTAGAACAGGAATTAGAAATCGCCTATCGCAAAACTAAACAAGCGGCTGAAGCAAAAGAAGCTTTTTTGGCCAACATGAGCCATGAAATACGCACACCTTTGAACGCGATTATCGGTATGATCCGTGAAATGGGTCGTGAAGAATTGAGTCAAAAACAAAAAGGCTTTTTGAGTCGAACCGATTCTGCCGCCAATCACTTGCTCTCGATTGTTAATAGCATCTTGGATATGTCAAAAATTGAAGCTGGTGAATTTCAATTGGACGAAGAAACCTTCAGTATGCCCACTTTGCTCAACAACATTGAAAGCATTCTTAAAGGGAAAGCTATTCAAAAAAAGTTGGATTTCCACAATTTTATTGACCCACAGATTTCCAAAGCTCACGTGGGTGATGCATCTCGTTTGCGGCAAATTTTCATCAATTTGCTGGACAATGCAATCAAATTCACCGAAAAAGGTAGCGTTACTCTGAAAACAGAAAGTTTATTCGAAAATACATTTTTGCAAAAAATACGATTTACAATTCACGATACGGGAATTGGTATGGACCAAGCTTATTTGCAACAAATTTTCACGAAGTTCTCGCAAGCTGAAAAAAGCACTTCAAGACGATTCGGAGGAACAGGTTTAGGCATGCCAATCACCAAAGAGCTCATTCAAATCATGGGTGGAAACATTGAAATTGAAAGCGAAAAAGATACTGGGACAACCGTTTACATTGACCTTACATTGCCGATTGGTGATATTAATCAATTGCAATCCGACAAACTAATTGCCGAGAAAAATGCACTCATAGGAACAAAAGTATTACTTGTTGAAGACAATGAGATGAATCGATTTGTAGCCCTTCAAAGCTTGCAATACTTTGGGTGCAGTACCCAAGAAGCAGAAAATGGATTAATTGCACTCGAAAAATTGAAACAACATAAATTTGATGTCATTTTAATGGATATTCAAATGCCAGAAATGGATGGAGTAATGACTACTCAAAATATTCGAGAAGTGCTTCATCTTGACGTTCCTATTATCGCAGTAACAGCGAACGCTTTTAAAGAAGACATTGATTTGTACTTAAGCATTGGCATGAACGACTACGTAACAAAGCCTTTTGATGAATACAAATTATTTCTCGCTATTGCAAAGGCCATAGACCAAGAAACAAGTCAAAAAAAATCGGCAGAAACAAGACTGGCAATCCCTGAAGACGATACGCGCCTTTACGATGTAAGCAAGCTACGAGAACTCAGTCACGGAAACGAGGAATTTGTTCAAAAAATGATTGGAATTTTCAAAGAAAATCTACCTGCTTCTTTGAAAGAAATGCAAATTGCCCTTGGGAAATCGGATTATCAGACTATCGCCAGTGTTGCTCACAAATTGAAACCGAGCATTGAAAACATGGGGATCCACAGATTAGACGGTGTTGCGAGAGAAATTGAAATGAACTGTAAAACAGAAAATATTAATAAAACAGAATTGGAGAAGAAAGTTGAATTTTTCCTATCCGAATTAGAAAAAGTTCTATACAAGCTCTAATTCGTTTATTTTCAGGTAAAAGACTGTATATTACCCACCTGCTGAAAACCTGATTTTTCTTGAAAAGCATTTTCATACATGGCATCATATCGAGTTAGAATTGTTTCCCAATTGTACTCCTTTTCTAGCATTAAACGAGCATTTTGCCCTCTTGTAGTCAAGTGCTCAGAAGTCATGGTGACGCTGTGCAACATTGCTTCATACAGGCTGTTTTCATTGTTATTTTCAATTGCCCACCCCGCTCTATTTCTCTGGATGACTCCACCGAAATTCGTCGTTTTAGATGCGATTATTGGCAAAGACACGGAGGCAGCTTCAAATATTTCCAATGGAAAAGTTTCAATCCTAGAAGGCTGAACAAAAACGTGCGACTTGCCAATCAACTCCATTTTTTCCATCTCTGAACTATGTTCTGAAAACGAAATTTCTTTCACCAAACCTTTTTCAACAGTTAATTGCAATAAATTTTCAAAATCAGTTCCGCTGCCAATCATCAACAATTCTACATCTTTGAATTGTTGATGTACCCTTTCAAAAGCATTTAGTAACAAATCTAACCCTTTGTTATATATTTCCATTTTACCATGATAGCAAAACGTAAAGGTTTCATGCTTTTTTTTCGCGACTGGAAATTCTTTTATATAATAACCATAATGAAGTGAAATAGCTTTCTCATTGTAACCAAGCTTTTCCAGTCCCAAAAGTTCAGCATTACTTATGCATTGTATCGTTGTTGAATATTTCAACAACTGATTTTCAAATAAATTAAAGTAAATTCTCTTCCACCATCCCGATCCTTTCAATGCTTCATCATTATAACCACCATATGAGGTAAGAATCGTTGGAATGTTCAATTTCTTTAACAGGAGAATTGCACTGTAAAATATTGGAACCCACGAACCATGAATGTGCACTACAACCTCGCCTTTCTTCGATTGCATTGCTGCCTTAAATTTAGAATCGAGTCGAAAGGAATTGGCACAAAATTTAAAAGTTTGCAACTTAAATGGTCGGTATACCTCGTCTTTGGAAAGATTGGAACTAAAACCCCAAACCGAAACTTTTTTGCCAGCGAAAGTTTGATGAGTTGCCAATTCATAAACGACTTTACTTAAACCGTTTGTTTCATTTGGATTGGCTTTCCCAAGCACTAAATGTATAATTTCCATTTTATTTCTTATTTTTTTTCGTTCTTACTATTTTGAAATAGAAAGTGTTTGACTGCATACTTCAAATTCAAGCAAGTAAATCGCTAATTTTATTCTAGAAATTTTTAAAAAACAGACTGGAAATTCTCTTCGCGAGGGTTATTGGTTCGGGTGCGATTCTACTTTTAAAAATTTCAATTCGATTCAAAACATCCGTTATCTTACTCAAATCGTTTTCCCCCTTTTTTATGCAATCAAATGCTCCGTATTTCAAACTATTCAGTGCGAATGAAAAGTCATCTCGATTGCAAAGTGTTACAATAAAAATGTTTGGGTTAAAAAGTTTTATTCTTTTTAGAATTTCAAAACCACTTTCAACGACCATGTCATAATTCAAGAAGAAAACAGCAGGACTTTGCTCCAAGGCCGAAATGGCCTGATTCTGGTCCGTAAATATTGAAATATTTTGGTAACTTAGGTTCGAAAAATGAAGCCGATACTTTTCAGCCATTGATTTTTCGTTCTCGACGAGAAAGATTTTTTCTGAGTGCAAACTAAATAATTATAAAAATTCAAACCGTTACAAACAAAAAGCCAACCAAAAATACAGGCTACTGTTTTTCAATTGGTTAAAATTTAAAAAACATTAATTTATTCCAAATAATGGACAAAATTCCAATTTATGGACGCTATTAAGGATTGACTTTGGATCTCTTAGAGAACTAGATGTCCTTCCAAAAATTGGATTTTTGCACTCGTTTAAAAAGAACTTTTCTTCTTGAAAAATCAAATCGTTTGCTCTTTTTTATTTCTGTAACTTTGCACTCAATTAATATAATAATTTCCACGTGAAAAATTTCGAGCAACTAGGTATTCACCCTAATTATATAAAAGGGTTGACTGAACTTAATATTTTGGTACCAACAGAAATTCAAAGTAAAGTTATTCCCATTTTACTGGAAACGAATCGCGACTTAGTGGGGCAAGCGCAAACCGGAACGGGCAAAACAGCTGCCTATGGTTTGCCGTTGTTAGCAAAAATTGACCCTAACGTTAACGAGATTCAAGCCTTGATTCTTTGCCCTACGCGTGAACTTGGTCAACAGGTAGCCAAACAACTCTTCAAATTCACCAAGTATTCGACAAAAATATTTACAGAAGCCGTATATGGCGGAGAAAAAATCGATAAGCAGATTAGTTCATTGACTCGACCAACCCATATCGTTGTAGCTACACCCGGTCGCTTGATTGATTTGGTTCACAGAAAAGCCATTGACATTCGAAAAGTAAAAACGATTGTTTTGGATGAAGCGGATGAAATGTTGAGCATGGGCTTCAAAGCCGAATTGGATGAAATTTTAACGTCACTGCATGGTTTGGAAAATCGATGGTTGTTTTCAGCAACAATGCCTGCAGGAATTCAAGACATGGTGAAAAAACATCTTTCTGCCGACGCACACAACGTTAAAGTAAGCGGAAAGAATATCGTGAACAATCAAATTTCACACAGTTACCTAGTTTGTGAAGAAAACGAAAAGCTAAATGCCTTGTTGGCCTTGATTCAATCAGAATACAAAAAACAAGGATTGGTATTTTGCAAAACCAAAGCAGCTACGCAGAAATTGACCAAACAATTGCTCGCAAAAAATATTTCTGCTGATTGCATTCACGGAGATTTGGGGCAAAAAGAACGGGACAAAGCGATGCGTGCCTTTAAAAACGGAAGTGCGCAAATCTTGGTGGCAACCGACTTGGCTGCCAGAGGAATCGATGTTAGCGACTTGGCTTACGTGGCGCATTATCAATTGCCAGAAAGTGAAGAATATTACACACACCGAAGCGGACGAACGGCCCGTGCCGGAAAGGAAGGTTTATCTTTGGTATTGGTGACCCCAAATGATATCAAACAAATACGTTTTTACGAACGAAACTTGGGTATTACATTCAAACAAATACGGAAAATTGGTTAAGCAATATTGCTAGTTCACACTGATTTTTGAAATTGAAACAAATTGAGAATTTTCGTCTGTAAATTTCAGCCAGTAAATTCCTTTTTCGAGGTCAGACACTAACATTTTGTCCTCCTTGCTCGTTTTTACAAGCTGGCCGCTGATTGAAAACAATTGCTTCTCGCAACCTTGGCCAACCAAAAAAACGATCTCGTTGGAAACAGGATTTGGAAAAATATCTATTTTTCTGCTTTTTATGGATTCAATTCCCAGGCCACCATTTACTCCTTTCAACCTCATCAAGTTGGCTGTATTTCCAAAAGCAGATTCAGAGGTCAGATAGTAATCGTTCGCTGTAATCGAAACGATGGCTTCTATTTGAATCGAATTGGGAACAACAATATCATAACGTACACGATCCATTGCTGAAATTGCGACGTTGGGCTCCCACTCTACTTCCAGAATGAATGGAGAATTACCATATCCACACAAAGCCAAGCGATTCGAAAAAAAATTGAAATCCGCAGAAGTGATTAACCCTTGAACTGGTAAGCTATCTCTTTTTAGCGCCGAATAATCACCTGGCAGCTTGGGTAAAACATACATATTGGTTTTTTGATTAAGCCAATTTTTTGTAAAAAGATACAAGCTGTCACCAATTACCGAAAGAGCCTCACAGTCAAAGTTGGTAGCATACGCTTGAATGGAAAAATCCAATTGATCGGCATAGTTGAAACGAATCGTATCAGCGTAAACTGTGTCATTTAGCGTGTTCCAGTATTCATTTTGAGAAACTCTATAAATCCTCAAGTCAGTCCGATTCCCCTCATTGTTACCGAAATCACCGATGTATATAAAATTCGCATCAGCCGTTAAATCCTCCCAATCTTGATTACTGGCATTTCCAACGGTAATTTTACGCGTAATTAATCCTGATAGTGTGTCTAATTCATAGAGTGCTGGTTCATTTCCAGAATCGTTGTGTGTAATCACTTTGTTGTTCAACCAAAGCAAGCCTGAACTTTCACTCAATACCGGATCCAAAATTGTTATCTCTGAAACGAACTGAGCACTTCCAAAGCTAGCAAGGCAAACATGAACAATTAAAAAAAAGTATTTCATCCAGGATTTTTTCATAAATGTAAGAATTTTAAAAAAATGTGAAAATTCTCATTTTTTAATTTGAAATTCGTAAATTTGTTGAAAGGGATTTACTTACAAATATTCAACTCTATGGCGATTAAAATCACAGGAAGTGGATCCTATATTCCAACGGAAACCGTAACAAATTCAGATTTTTCAAAGCACGAATTCAAGAATGAAGACGGCACATCCTTTCCTCATTCGAATGAGATTGTTGCAAAGAAATTTCTAGAGATAACGGGTATTCAAGAAAGACGTTATGTGAATAACGGCTTAGAAACTTCGGACATCGCAACGATTGCAGCAAAAATTGCCATTGCGGATGCTGGAATGGATCCGGAAACCTTGGATTACATCATATTTGCCCATAATTTCGGTAATGTTACGCACAACAAAATGCAATCCGATATTCTACCGAGTTTAGCGACTCGCGTGAAACATGATTTAAAAATAAAAAACCCAAATTGTGTTGCTTATGACATCCTTTTTGGCTGTCCGGGCTGGGTAGAGGGCGTCATCCAAGCGCAAGCCTATATTCGTGCGGGAATGGCGAAAAAATGTTTGGTAATTGGTGCGGAAACCTTGTCACGCGTCGTGGATAAATACGATCGCGACAGCATGATTTATTCGGATGGAGCTGGCGCTACTATCATCGAAGAAGTAGAAGGAACCGGTGGGATTTTATCGCACAAAACGGCCACGTATGCTTATGATGAGGCCTATTATTTGCATTTTGGCCCTTCTTTTAACAAAGAGATCAATCAGGACGATCGCTACATCAAAATGGAAGGTCGAAAGATTTATGAATTTGCGCTAAACAAGGTGCCAAACGCCATGAAAGAGTGCTTGGATTTGAGTGGCATTTCAATTGAAAAAATCAACAAGGTTCTTATCCACCAAGCGAATGAAAAAATGGACGAAGCCATCATCAAACGGTTCTTCAAGTTGTTTGAAGCTGAAACGCCGGAAGGTATCATGCCGATGAGCATTCACAAATTGGGTAATTCCAGTGTTGCAACCGTACCAACTTTGTATGATTTACTTTTAAAAGGAAAAATTGAAAATCAATCCATCCAAAAAGGCGACATATTACTATTCGCCTCGGTTGGTTCTGGCATGAATATCAATGCGATTGTTTACGAAATGTAATCCATTTCCGACAGTCTATTGCATCACATATTCATAAATGGAAGTTGAGGTGATTTTGCCTTTTTTGTCAAGTGATTCCTTTCGTGTAATCAATCCTTTTTCGTTTATTTCATAATTTGTCGTACGGCTAATTCTTTGATTCGTGTAATACACTTCTTTCACTTTGGTTTCGCCTTTGTATTCAAAAAACTGGCCAAACTTTCGCTTCCCCTTTTTGTTAAAAGACTCATAACTAGTTTGCTTTTTGTAACTTCCCAAATAGGTAGATTTCGATAGTAATCGGTCATTTTTATCGTATCTCGCATACTCAACAATGGTAGTATCCAACAGGTTGTATTTGGATACCGTTTTTCGAATACGTCCTTTTTCATCGAATCCTTGCTCCACTTTGGTTAAAAATTTTCCATCGCTTTCATCCCATCGACAAACCTGCGTTTCATCTTTCTTTTTGATCAATTGTTCGCCTTCCTTTTTACAATCATAGGACCAAGTTTTAATCACTTTTCCTTTGGCATTTTTTAGAACAGTTTTGGATTTGTCACAGGCTGAATAATAAGAATACTCCCAAGATCGTTTTAATTTTTCGCCATTCTTGACAAACCGTTGTGACGAAACAGGACAATTTCCTTCCGCAAATGTCCAAGTGTTTTTTTGGCTAATTTGCCCTTTCTTATCTTTCATAATACTTTCTATTAAGCGATTTTCCTTATCGAAAGTATTTATTTTTTCATGTTGTAATTTATTGTCTCTTGTATACGAATAAAACTTTGTGCTTCCATTTTCGTTGTAGGCAGCTTTTGTTTGAGACGGATGTTTACCTTGGTAAGTACGCTCAATCACCCGACCTTTTTCATCGAATTTACTTTCAGATGAATAGGCTGATTTCTTCTTTTTTGTGTTCACCTTAACCGACTTAACAATGCCTTCCAAATCTTTTGGCACCTCTATATCACGCAAAGTAAACATAGACATATCAAAATTGTAATTGTACTCTTGGTCTTGAGCGGCGGCGCTTAGCGAAAACATAAAAACGAATGAGTAGATGATTTTTTTCATGTGGTATTTTTTAGATTTACTAAGATATAAGTAAAAACCTCCTTTTCGTTACACTCTTTCTATTTTTCTGCATTTTTAATCGAATAAATATTTGCATATTTATTATATATTTGCTTAATTAATATATACATCGTTATGCAATGTCCAAGATGCTTAAACAAAAAGACTGTAAAAAGTGGAATTGTCAATGGAAAACAACGATTTAAATGCTCCGAATGCAGTTACAATTTCACTGTCAATAAGCTCGGAAAGCAAATTGACCCGTATTTCATCGTAAAGGCACTTCAATTGTATTTAGAGGGATTAAGTTACCGGGAAATCGAGCGAATCATCGGAGTGAACAATGTGACTATTGCGAATTGGGTAAAGCATTTTGGTGCCAAGAAACCTTTCAAATACAAACATAAACCCAATTACAAAATACTAAACAGCAATCAATTAGCCGAATTTTTCTCGGAAAAAACACCTACTTCGAACGAAGCTTTTCTAATTACGCCTATTGGCGATAAATTCATGTTAATCCAATGGAATCGCTTCCTTTTAGAAGAATAACTATATTTTAAATTATTTATATATATCAAATTGTTCTTTTCATTTTCTTTTTACGCTACTTTGACCCAAGTCTTTTGAGCTTTAAAACAAGAACTTAGATTCTTGATAATAAGAAAAAACGCGATTTTCTTACGCCTTAAAGTCAAAATGCTTTGCTAAAACTTTAAAACATTTAGAAAATGAAAAAAACAACTTTGTATTTATCCTTGCTTTTCGGGGTACTTGCAGGAAATTTAGCCATCGCACAATCGCCGGTTGATCATTCTTACAAGCCTCTTCAAGTAAAATTGAACGAAGACGGTAGCAAGTATATTCGCTTTATCGTTTGGAATCAAACACAATTATCCTCACAATTTCAAACCAACGGTAAATCTACTGACGATGGATTGCACTTTTCAATACGACGTGCTCGTTTGCTCACGTATGCGCAAGTGTCACCCCGATTCTTAGTACTTACCCATTTCGGTTTGAATAGTTTGGGAGCCTCAGGAATGACGGGTAATCCAAACACACAAACAGCCAACAATTCTTCTTTGATTTTCTTGCATGATGCTTACGGAGAATTTGCTGTAGTAGACAAGAAATTACACATCGGATCTGGATTGCATTATTGGAATGGCGTCAGCCGATTGACAAATCAAAGTACCTTGAACATGATGACCATGGACAATCCTGGTTCTGGTGTTGGTGATGCGCGGCTTTTCCCTTGGTCAACCATTACAACATCAGACCAGTTTGCCCGTCAACTGGGGATTTTTGCAAAAGGTACCTTAGGGAAATTCACCTATCGAGTTTCTGCCAACAATGCGAGAAGAAGTATGGCACCAACGTTGGATTCAACCGTAACATCTTTCCAAGTTGCAGGAGACGGGAAAGATTGGTTGTACACAGGTTACTTCAACTACAATTTCCTTGACGGTGAAAGTGATAAACTTCCCTATTTTGTAGGAACCTACATGGGTAAAAAGAAAGTATTGAACGTTGGTTTTGGTTTCAATACTCAACCCAACGCTCTGAGAGCCGGCTATGTTGATTCAACAGGAGCAACCGTTTACACCAAAAAAGAAGGCGTTACTTTCTTTGCTGCGGACGTATTTTACGATGCTCCAATCGGAACAAAAGGATACGCCATCAATGCATTGGGTGCTTATTACCAATCGCAATACGGAAGCAATAAAAACTTCGGTGGTGGCGGTTTAATTCCGGGATCCGGCTCCATCATTTACGGTCAATTGGGTTGCTATATGCCTGTAAAAACACAAGGAATTATGCCGTATGTGACCTATTCTCACCAAGATTTGTCCAACACCCCTAATACGAGTTATGAATTAGGCGTGGGTATGAATTGGTTTATCAATGGGCACAATGCTAAATTGACGGCTGAATTCAATACAGGTAAAAAAGGAATCGCAAATGCGGGAACCAATTCTCGTGCGACTTTACAAATGCACATCTTTTTATAAATAAAAAACAACAGTATCATGCCATCAAAAAATTTAAAAGATTACTGGAAAAAGAATCTCAAATATTTGACGATTCTTTTGACCATCTGGTTTGTGGTTTCCTATGTGTTTGGAATCCTTCTCGTAGAGCAATTGAACACGATTCGCTTGGGCGGATTTAAATTGGGCTTTTGGTTTGCCCAACAAGGCTCCATTTACGCCTTCATCATTTTAATTTTTGTCTACGTTCGTTTGATGAACAAATTGGACAAAGAATACGATGTAAACGAATAATTCATTAACAAAAAATATCGAAGATCATGAGTATTTTAACTTGGACATATATTTTAGTAGGCGTCACATTTGCCTTGTACATTGGAATTGCAATTTGGGCAAGAGCTGGTTCTACTAAAGAATTTTACGTTGCGGGTGGACACGTTTCACCTTTAGCAAATGGTATGGCAACTGCAGCCGATTGGATGTCAGCAGCCTCTTTTATTTCCATGGCTGGTTTGATTTCTTTTTCAGGCTACGATGGTTCCGTTTTTCTAATGGGTTGGACCGGCGGTTACGTCCTACTAGCCTTACTCCTAGCACCTTATTTGCGGAAATTTGGCAAGTTTACAGTTCCCGATTTTATCGGTGACCGTTACTACTCCAACATTGCTCGAACGGTAGCCGTTATTTGCGCGTTATTCGTTTCATTTACCTATGTAGCGGGACAGATGAGAGGCGTTGGTGTTGTATTTTCACGTTTCCTTGAAGTGGAAGTCAACACGGGCGTTTACATCGGTATGGCCGTTGTATTCTTCTATGCCGTATTAGGGGGAATGAAAGGAATTACCTACACACAAGTAGCACAATTCTGTGTCTTGATTTTCGCTTTCATGGTTCCTGCCATTTTTATTTCTATTCAAATTACAGGAAATGCCATTCCGCAATTAGGATTTGGTGGTCAAGTCGAGGGCGGTGGCTATTTGTTGGACAAATTGGATGGCTTGGGTACTGAATTAGGTTTTGGTTCTTACACATCTGGTTCAAAAACGATGTTGGACGTATTTTGTATCACGGCTGCCTTAATGGTCGGTACGGCTGGTTTGCCACACGTAATTGTTCGTTTCTTTACCGTACCTAAAGTGAGTGATGCTCGTAAATCAGCTGGATACGCTTTGGTTTTTATCGCGATTCTTTATACAACAGCTCCTGCAGTTGCTGCTTTTGCTCGTTACAACTTGATCAACACCGTAAGTGAGAAAAATTATAGTGAAATGCCTGCTTGGTTTGGTAACTGGGAAAAAACAGGATTATTAGCATTCGAAGATAAAAATGCCGATGGAAAAATTCAATTCGTTGGCGATGCCGAAAAAAATGAATTAACGGTTGACAAAGACATTATTGTTTTGGCTAATCCCGAAATTGCCAACTTGCCGAATTGGGTGGTTGCCTTGGTTGGTGCCGGTGGTTTGGCCGCTGCATTGAGTACAGCCGCAGGATTGCTTTTGGTAATCTCATCCTCGATTTCGCATGATTTATTGAAAAAACAAATTATGCCAACTATTTCCGAAAAAGGTGAATTATTGGCTGCGCGATTGTCAGCAGCGGTGGCGGTAATCGTTGCGGGTTATTTTGGGATTAATCCTCCTGGATTCGTTGCCTCTGTCGTCGCACTCGCTTTTGGATTGGCAGCTGCCTCCTTCTTCCCAGCTATTATCATGGGAATTTTCTCTAAACGAATGAACAAAGAAGGTGCCGTTGCTGGTATGGTTACAGGTTTACTTATCACATTGTATTACATTGCTCGATTCAAATTACACTGGATTGGTGATGAAGCAGCGGATGGCCCAGATGCTCTTTGGTGGGGAATTTCACCGGAAGGTTTTGGTACTGTTGGAATGGTTGTGAATTTTGTAGTGTCAATCGTAGTTTCTCGATTCACCCCTCCATCTCCTCAAAATATTCAAGAATTGGTGGAAGACATTCGGATTCCAAAAGGAGCAGGAGAAGCTTCTATGCATTAATTAAATCGACAAAAAACGGTGTGTGCCTCCAAGGCATGCATCGTTTTTTTTCTAATTCATTATACCATGAAATTAAATAAATTTTACTCGTCAGTCTTCTTAATAATTTATATCTTGTTGTCTCTATTGTTCCGCTTTTGGTTGGAAACCAATTACCAAGTAGGCATCATTCCATCTTTGGTAATCGGATTGGCGTTCTTAGCTGTTCCTTACTTCATGTGGAAAAAAGAAGTGATCAAACTCTTTTAAGAATGTTGCTTAAAAAATGAACCAAAAACTCACCTTCGTTGCGGTTGTTTTCGCCTTGCTCTTTTCACTGCAAGCTATGCAAGCCATTGTCGGTGCTTTTGGACGGTTAACACTCGTCAATGCGTCATTTTATATTTTTCTCCTTTGGGCGATTTTGATTTTCGCCAATAAATGGATCCACAAAAAATGAATTTATCTGTGTGGTTTTTGGTTATAGTGGCCCTGATTTATCTCGGCTTACTTTCTATGGCCGCCAACTTCGCAGAAAAAAGATCCCTTCGTAAAAAAAGTCTGCTTCAAAAACCGTGGGTTTATAGTCTTTCGTTAGCCGTCTATTGCACGGCTTGGACTTTTTACGGCAGCGTTGGTCGAGCGGTAGAACAAGGAATCGACTTCCTTACCATCTACATTGGCCCACTGATCGGATGCGTTTTGCTCTGGTTCGTTCTACGAAAAATGATACGGATTTCCAATCTTCAGAAAATCAGCTCACTCGCGGATTTTTTATCCAACCGGTATGGAAAAAGCATTTCACTGGGTGTTTTGATTTCTGTTTTTTCCGTCATTGGAATTATCCCCTATATCTCCTTACAACTGAAGTCCATTAGTGAAAGTATTTTCATTCTTACGGATCAAGAAAATTTGCAATTGGGCTCATTTGGCATTGATACTGGATTTGTGATTGCTTTTGCCTTGTCTATTTTTACCATACTTTTTGGATTTCGAAAAATCGATTTAACCGAAAAACACGAAGGAATTGTTGCGGCCATTGCGTTGGAATCCATCATAAAACTGCTGTCCTTAATCGTTATTGCCATTTTTGCATTTTTCATCATCTCCGATAACGGTGGTTGGGAAACCAATCAAGAAATGATCCCTCAAAAACCCATCGATTCTTTTCATTGGGGTTCGATGGTTATTTTGTCTCTTTTTGCCTTCTTTTTATTGCCCCGTCAATTTCAAATGGCCATCACTGAAAATGTGGATGAGCAACACGTGAAAAAAGCTTCTTGGCAATTTCCGTTGTATTTGCTTTTAATCAATTTGTGTGTTATTCCGATTGCGATTGCAGGGAAAATCAGTTTGGGTGAAGGATTTAACCCTGATTATTTTGTGTTGAATCTGCCTTTGAACAATCAACAACCCGTCTTGGCGACTATTGCATTCTTTGGTGGTTTTGCGGCGGCTAGCGGAATGATCATTGTAAGTACCATCTCTTTGGCAACGATGCTCACCAACAACATTCTTTTGCCTTTTGTTTTCAAATTGAAGTTATTCAAAGAACCTCAGCGATTTATTTCTTATGTGGGTATCGTTCGGCGATCCTCTGTATTTGTCATCGCTATTTTGGCCTATTTGTATTATGAATTTGTTGCGTTCAATAACTCATTGGTTTCCATTGGACTCACTTCTTTTGCAGCAGTAGCACAATTTGCTCCTGCAACGATTGGGGCTCTTTTCTGGAAAAAAGGAAACAAAAAAGGAGCGATTTGGGGTATTGCCATAGGCGCAGCTATTTGGTTTTATACCTTAATTCTTCCGATGCTGATTCACAACGGTAGTTTCGGATTGAGTGCATTGTCTTTTTTAGAAGGTCATCATTTTTTCAATCCAGAAGAACTATTTGGCATTCACATGCCGAGTCAATTATCTGGAAGCGTGTTCTGGAGTTTATTTTTCAATACGCTGTTTTACATCGGTTTATCTATTTTTTCTTCACAAAGTTCGATGGAAATGAATCAAGCGGAATTGTTTGTGGATGTGTACGATTATTCCGGCAACATCGAAGAAAACTTGTATTGGCGAGGTGTGGCTCGAAACAAAGATTTATCGGATTTGATTCATTCATTTCTCGGTAAAAACAAGGCCATTCAAGCTTTGCGCATTTTTGAAAAACGTTACAGTCAGGGAGAATTAATTGACGAAGAAAAAGCAGACCGAAAATTTGTTGCCTACACAGAAAATGTATTGGCGGGTGTTGTCGGAACCTCATCGGCCAGAATCATGGTGAGTTCGGTTTCCCAGGAAGAAGAGATTCGCATGGATGATGTAATTTCCATCTTGAAAGAAAGCAAGGAAATTTTGGAACTGAACAAACAATTGCAAAAAACCTCATTTGATTTACAGAAGGTAACCCAAGATTTAACCACTGCCAACAGTCTCTTAGTGAAACAAGATGAACTGAAAAATGAGTTTTTGTACACCATCACCCATGAAATTAGAACACCCATTACCTCTATTCGTGCTTTTACGGAAATCTTGCAAGAAGAGGATGTAAATCCGGAAGATCGCAAACGTTTTAAAAAAATCATGGGACAAGAATTGGAGCGATTATCACGACTCATTTCCCAAGTTCTCGATCTAGAGAAATATGAATCAGGAAAATCAGAATTACAATTGGCCCCAACCAACATCAATCAATTATTGGAAGAAAGCATCATGGCTTGTGATGGCATTCTCAAAGAGAAAAATGTGCAAATTACCCGTCATTTGCAGGAAAGTTTAGACAATATAGAAGTGGATGCCGATAAAATCAAACAGGTATTCATCAATTTGATTTCGAATGCTGCCAAATATGGCAATCAAGAAAATCCCGAAATCGTCCTTACTTCTTATTTTATTGACGATACGATTCGAATCAACATCAAAGACAACGGAGAAGGCATATCCGCCGAAGAAGGTCAAAATATTTTTGACAAATTCTACCAAATTCAAAACAATTCATCCAAAAATGGTAACGGTCTAGGATTGGCGATTTGCCGTGAAATTATCCTGTTGCACAAAGGCCAAATTTGGCTCGATGACACCTATGAAAATGGTGCGAAATTCAGTATCTTACTACCAACTAATTATATCTCCAAATGAACAAAGTACTAATCGCCGAAGATGACGCAAACATTCTCATTTCACTTGATTATCTAATGCGCAAAAAGGGATACGAAGTATTCGTGGCGCAGGATGGTGAAGAGGCTTTAAAATTAGCCAATGAACACAGACCCGATGTGATTTTACTCGACATTATGATGCCGAAAATGAATGGATACCAAGTTTGCGAAGCCATAAAAAGTTCGAATGAAACGAGCCATGCAAAGGTTATTTTTCTTTCAGCCAAAAGCAAGGAAGAAGACATTCAAAAAGGATTAGAGGTTGGGGCAAGCGCTTATATCACGAAACCGTTTAGCACCACAGATATTGTGCAAAAAGTAAAAGAATTAATTCAAGAATAAAATGTCATACACAGCAATTTACTCAAAAAGCATTGAAAACCCGAATTTATTTTGGGAAGAAGAAGCGAAAAAATTACCTTGGTTTACCTTACCCAAAACCATTCTTCAGCACAAAGGGAATGACTGGAATTGGTTTGCTGATGGAGAAATGAATACTTGTTTCATGGCCTTAGATCATCATGTGAAAGAAGGTCGCGGAAATCAAAATGCCTTGATTTATGACAGTCCAGTTACCGAAACAGTGCAAAAATATACGTATGCTGAATTAACTGAAAAAACGAGCGCTCTAGCAGCTGAGCTTTCCGATTTAGGCATTCAAAAGGGTGATACCGTGGTCATTTATATGCCGATGATTCCCGAAGCCGTCATGGCCATGTTGGCGTGTGCACGAATCGGCGCCATTCATTCCGTTGTTTTCGGTGGATTTGCCCCACATGAATTGGCCTTACGTATCGACGATGCGAAACCAAAAGCCATCCTAACGGCCAATTTTGGAATTGAAATCAGTAAAAAAATTCATTATTTGAATTTGGTGCAGCAAGCTTTAAAAGAATCCAAGCATCCTGTTAGTCATGTTGTCGTGAAATACCGAGAAAATGACAAAACAGAAGACCTTGAAGGAGCTTTGGATATGGATACTTTCATTCACTCGAACAAACGAATCGATTGTGTTTCACTAAAAGCTACGGACCCGCTTTATATTTTGTATACCTCCGGAACAACCGGAAAACCAAAAGGAATTTTACGTGAAAACGGAGGACATGCCGTGGCATTAAAATTCAGCATGGATGTAATTTACGCCGCAAAACCAGGCGAAGTCTATTGGGCAGCGAGCGATATTGGTTGGGTTGTTGGTCACAGCTACATCGTTTACGCTCCTTTAATTCAGGGTTGTACGACCATTCTTTTCGAAGGAAAACCAGTTCGAACACCCGACGCAGGCGCTTTTTGGCGTGTGATTGAGGAACACAAAGTAAATACCTTGTTCACGGCTCCTACTGCTATTCGGGCAATCAAAAAAGAAGATCCAGAGGGTGAATTGCTGAAGAAAAATGATATTTCTACGTTAAAAAATCTTTTCTTGGCAGGCGAGCGTTGCGATCCCGCTACCTTGCATTGGGCTAGTGAGAAATTGAACGTACCCGTAGTCGATCATTGGTGGCAAACGGAAACAGGTTGGCCAATTGTTGCCAACCCAATGGGAATTGACCCAAAACCAATCAAAGCAGGCTCCTCTGGGATTCCTGTTTGTGGCTTCGACGTTCAAATTTTAAATGACGCGGGCGAAGAATTGGGCGCCAATCAAGAAGGATTCATTACCGTGAAATTACCCCTGCCTCCTGGATGTTTGTCAACGCTATGGGAAGACCGTGAGCGTTTTGAACGATCGTACTTACAGGATTTCAACGGTTATTACAAAAGTGGTGATGGTGGTTTTATCGATGAAGATGGCTATGTTTTTATCATGGGTAGAATCGATGACGTCATCAATGTGGCCGGCCATCGTTTGTCGACTGGCGAGATGGAGGAAGTGATTGCAGGACATCCTGCGATTGCGGAATGCGCTGTTTTTGGGGTGGATGATGATTTGAAAGGTCAAGTACCGAGTGGTTTGGTGGTTCTAAAAGACAACGTAGAAATTACCGCCGAACAATTGCAAATAGAATTGGTAGAAAAAATCCGCGAAACGATCGGACACATCGCCTGTTTGAAAGAAGTGCGAATTGTGAAACGTTTACCAAAAACGCGAAGCGGTAAAATCGTACGCAAGATTTTATCGGCCATGCATGATCACAAAGATTATTTAGTTCCCAGCACATTGGATGATGTATCCGTGCTAGGGGAAATAGAAGATGTTTATAGAAAAATTTAAATAAAAACACAAAATGAAACACATTGTATCAAATTTTCAAGAATACCAAGAGGCTTACAAAGCAAGTGTAGAAAATCCCGAACAATTTTGGGGAGATTTCGCAGAAAGCGATTTTACCTGGAGAAAAAAATGGGATTCAGTATTAACTGGAAACCTGAATGAAGCAAAAGTAAAATGGTTCGAAGGAGCCGAACTGAACATTACCGAAAATTGCATCGATCGTCATTTAGCGACAAAAGGTGAACAAACGGCTATTATTTTCGAACCGAATGACGTCAACGAAAAAGCGTTGCATATTTCGTACAATGAATTGGCGAAAAATGTAAACAAAACGGCCAATATGCTGAAAAGTATGGGCGCGAAAAAAGGCGATCGCATTTGTTTGTACATGCCGATGGTGCCTGAATTGGCGTATGCAGTTTTAGCTTGTGCCCGAATTGGCGCGGTTCATTCGGTCGTTTTTGCCGGATTTAGCTCCAAAAGTTTGAGCGACAGAATCAACGATGCGACGTGTAATATATTATTGACTGCCGACGCTGGATACCGAGGGAACAAAGTCACGGAGTTAAAATCCATTGCAGATGAAGCATTGGTTTCTTGCCCAACGATCGAAAATGTAGTGGTTTTGAATAGAACCAACACCCCATGTGAAATGGTGGAAGGTAGAGATCATTGGTGGCACGATGTTTTCCCACAAGCCAATGATGTTTGTGCGGCGGAAACAATGAGCGCACAAGATCTATTGTTCATTTTGTATACATCTGGAAGCACAGGGAAACCAAAAGGAATGGTGCACACGACGGGCGGATACATGGTGTATACCAATTATAGCTTCCGAAATGTTTTCCAATACAAAGAAGGAGAAATCTATTGGTGTACGGCGGATATCGGTTGGATTACAGGACACAGTTACATTTTGTACGGGCCATTGAGCGCTGGAGCAACCACTGTGATGTTTGAAGGAATTCCAAATTATCCAGACGCCGGCCGATTCTGGGAAGTCGTGGAAAAACACAAAGTAAATATTTTCTATACGGCACCAACAGCGATTCGTTCTTTGGAAAAAGCGGATATCGATTTTGTCAATCGACACGATTTGAGTTCTTTGCGTGTATTAGGAACGGTTGGAGAACCCATCAATCACGAAGCGTGGGATTGGTACAACGATTATGTTGGTAAAAAGAACTGTCCGATAGTGGATACCTGGTGGCAAACCGAAACAGGAGGAATTATGATTTCGCCATTAGCGGGAATTACAGAAGCGATTCCAACCTTCGCAACCTTGCCTTTACCCGGGATTCAACCTTGTTTGGTCGACGAAAAAGGCAATGAAATTACGGACATGGAAGCGGAAGGTCGTTTGTGCGTGAAATTTCCTTGGCCGAGCATGGCAAGAACCATTTATGGGGATAACCAACGCTACATCGATACGTATTTTAGCGCCTTCAAAGGCATGTATTTTACCGGAGATGGTGCCAAAAGAGACGAAAAAGGAAATTACCGAATTACCGGCCGTGTGGACGATGTCGTTATCGTTAGTGGACACAATTTAGGAACGGCGGAAATTGAAAATGCCATCGATGAGCATCCAATGATTACTGAGGCTGCGGTTGTTGGTTACCCACACGATCTGAAAGGAAATAGCATCTATGCTTTCGTTACTTTGAAAAATGTGGAATTGGTGCACGATACGGAAACCTTGAATGTTTTGCGTAAAGAAATCTTGGACTTGGTTTCCAAAATTATCGGACCTATTGCAAAACCAGAAAAAATTCAATTCACGACGGGCTTACCAAAAACACGAAGCGGTAAAATCATGCGTCGTATCCTTCGGAAAATTGCCTCAGAAGAATTGGATTCCTTGGGCGATATTTCCACTTTGTTGAATCCAGAATGTGTGGAAGAGATTATTGAAAATAGATTGTAAAAATAAGTTGCAAGTTGCGAGTTCTTTGCTTCGCAAATTCAAAGTTACAAGTTCTGTGTGGCGGATTCCTCTGGGAAAAGCTGCACAAAACTTGCAACTTAAAGAACGCTTCGTAGAAGCCGTTCAACCCCTATTTTAAATACAAAAAACAGGAGGAATCAACCACACAGAACTTGCAACTCGAAGAACGCTTCGAAGAAGCCGTTCAACTTGCAACTTGCAACTTTTTTCCCGACATTTGTACCGAAAAAAAACACTTTCCAATTAAGAATTTATCGTGAAGACAATTTTCGCATACATCCTTACTCTAGCGTTTGTTCTGAATGCAGGCGGAAAGATTTTTATTTACCTCGACTTTTTGATCAACCAAGAGTACATTGCCAAAAATTTGTGCGAAAACAAGGACAAACCCGTTTTGAAATGTAACGGAAAATGTCATCTCGCAAAAGAATTGGCAAAAGAAGAGAAAAAGGAGAAAAAAGAAACCAAACAAAAATTTGAAGACACCATCAATTACTATTTCTGCTCTTTGGATGACGTGATAGAATTGAATACGGTTTATTTCGAAAAAAGAGAACACACCCATGCAACTATTCAAGCCAAATTGGTAGGGTACGTTGCCAAAGTTTTTCATCCGCCGACTTTTTCACACGATCATTTCGTAGCGTAATTTTTAAAAATTCCGCTCGATAAAAACTGTTTTTTCTGAAACAGTTGTAGATGCTGTCTGCAAAGACAGCAGTCGTTCATGTATTAAAATTAAAATGAAACAAACAATAATTGGAATTCTCCTTTTGCTAGGAGGAACCACCCATGCATTGGCTTGTGACATTTGCGGATGTGCTACAAGTGCGTTCACCGTGGGTATGTTGCCTACTTCCAAGTATCATCTTGTGGGTATGCGCACAACCTTTCGCTGGTTTGAAAGTCAACCTGCTCCAGATGGACACGGTTTTAGAGGGATTTCAAAGCAATTTTTCACTTCTACCGATTTGATGGGTAGATTTAGATTAGGGCGACGGTGGCAAGTTCAAGCTTTTATTCCGTTTGTGCACAACCAAAAAATGGACAGTGTGAATACCAGCATCCAAGGTGTTGGCGATGCGGTGTTCATGGGGAATTTTGTATTTGTTGACAACATGGATTCCATTCAACGAAAACTCCGACATGCAGGAACGATTGGTCTAGGCGTAAAAGCGCCGACGGGTCAATTTTTCAAACTCGGTTTCGATGAAGTGAATATGTTGCCAGGAACAGGTTCAACTGATTTCATGGCCAATGTAAATTATGCGATTCAGTATAAACAAATTGGGTTGCAAAATGAAACGGGCTTCACCTATAAAACGGAAAACAAGTACAAATACCGATTTGGAAATGCGTTAAATGTATCGCAGCTAATCTATTACCGAATGAAAATTTCAGAGAATATTAGCCTAGTTCCTCAATTGGGTGTAAATTTCACGCACAATTGGAAAGATCGAAAAAATGGGCTGTATTCTGAAGATTCGTTCAACGGTGGAAACATTCTAAACGTTCAAGCAAATTGGTTTATCGCTTACAAAAACTGGAATATCAGCGGACAAGTGTTCGTCCCGATCCAGCAAAAGTTAAATGAAAACTTGGTGAAACAAAAAGCAATGATTCGATTCGGTATTAATTATTTTATAAAAAGTAAAAAATGAAGTGGATATATTATGTTGGACTGGTCGTGTTGACAATCAGCGCTTGTAAAAAGAAAGAAGACAAAGGAGCTTCAAAGGTTCAAATTACCTATACTTTGCCTGTTTTGGGCGATACAGTTCAGTCCTACAATCAAGTGCACGCCGAAGGAACAATTTCTGGAGATGGCACCATGAAAGGATACAACGTATTTATTCTCAATACAGCGACAGGCGTTGAACTCTTTTCTAACAAATACGATATAGAAGCGAGTGCTTACAACTTTCATGAGCATTGGGTCAACAATTTGAGCGATACAACGCAAGTGACCGTGCGAGTAGAAGCCATAAAAGACGTAGATGGAAACAAATTCACCAAAGAAATGAAAGTGATTTGTCTTCCTTAAAATTAATTTCAAAAAATAAGTAAAATGAAAAAAATATTATTTCTTGCGCTGGCCGCAAGCACCCTATTATTAAATTCTTGTAAAAAAGAAGGATGTACCGATTCTTCGGCAAACAATTACAGTGAAAAAGCGAAAAAAGACGATGGAACTTGTACGTATGATGTTGTGGAGGAAACTGGAAAAGTAACCCTTATGTTGGAACATACCTGGGCGACTTCAGGAATAAATTTTGAATTAGGTACCGAGTATATTCATCCGACAACCAATGATGCGTTGACATTCACCACCTTGAAATATTACATTTCAAATTTGAAATTGAAAAAAGACGATGGAACTTGGTGGACACAACCAAACAGCTATTTTTTGGTCAATTTAGAAACACCAGCAAGCACCATGATTGATGTAACAGGTATCCCAAGTGGAAACTACACAGAAGTTTCGTATGTATTAGGCGTTGACAGTACCAGAAACGTTAGCGGGGCACAAGATGGAGCACTTTCCACTACGAACGCTATGTTCTGGAGCTGGAATTCAGGTTACATCATGGTGAAAGCAGAAGGTACAAGTCCACAATCCTCTACTGGTTCGTTTGCCTACCATTTGGGTGGTTTTTCAGGAACAAACAACATTGTAACCAGTCGTTCTGATTCCTTTGGAACCGAAAAACTGATCGTTTCAACCACCAGTGCAGGAATGATTCATTTCTCGGTTGATCCATCCGCTTTGTTCAACAATTTTGGATCAGTTAGCACGAATAGTAATGTACAGATGCCGGGCATGATGGCTAAAACATTGGCTACGGGATATTATTCAGGATTTGCATTTGAACATATTCACAATTAATTAAAAAAAGAGAGTCGGCTTTGGCTGGCTCTCTCGCTTAAGAAGATGAAATATTTTTTATCACTCATTATTATTGTTCTGTTGGTTTTTCTTTCTTGCAAGAAAAAGGAAATTACAATTGATAAAACTGAAACTATATCATTTTATCAACCGAGTGATTTTCCAGAACCCGCTTACCCGTTGAGTCAGAATCCAATCACACTGGAGAAATTCAAATTGGGTAGAGAATTGTTTTATAGCACTTTACTTTCTTCGGACAATTCCATTTCATGTGCCTCGTGTCATGCACAAACCCATGCTTTTGCTGATCACAACATTCCATTTAGCAAAGGTGTCGGAGGACTTTACGGTGTTCGCAACGCGCCCGTTATTTTCAATATGGCTTGGCAACCGTATTTCATGTGGGATGGTGGAGTGAACCATTTGGAGATTTTCTCTTTTGCTCCGATTACCAATCCGCTGGAAATGAACGAAACCATGGCGAATGTGGTAAACAAATTCAACGCATCCGACTATTGGAAAGATCGTTTCAAAACCGCTTTTGGGAGCACAGAGGTAACCGATAAGAAACTGTTTCTCGCGCTGACGCAATACATGCTGATGATCGTCTCGGACAAATCGAAATACGACCAAGTAAAGCGAGGCCAAGCTTCTTTTACAGCTGAGGAACAAGCTGGCTATGATTTGTTTAGTCAAAAATGTGCTTCTTGTCACACCGAACCCATGTTCACCAATTACTCGTTTAAAAACAATGGCTTGGATTCGGTTTCTGCAGATTTGGGGCGAGGAAAAATCACCCAGCTCGAAAGCGACAACGGCAAATTCAAGGTGCCCACGTTACGGAATATTTTGATTACGTATCCATACATGCACGATGGTCGCTTTTTTACCATCAATCAAGTTTTAGATCATTATGATAGCGGTGTGAAAGCGCATCCGAATTTGGATCCTTCGCTGCAAAATGGAATTCCATTATCCGCGCAAGATAAAACGAATTTGAAGCGTTTTTTCGAAACGCTTACCGATTATGAATTGATGGGCAACAAGTTGATTGCTGAACCTTAAAATTGAACATGCAACAAGAAAAAACGCGGAAAATCATTTTTCGCGTTTTTTATATTCCTACAAAGGAGAGAATCAATCCATTTTCAGTGGTTTGACATTTCATGCGTAGCCCAAAAGTCTGAAGGATATTTTCTTCGGTGAGCACGGCACTGGGCATGCCTTTTGCCATGATTTTTCCTTCATGTAAAAGAAGCAAATCATCCGCAAATTGGGCTGCGAAATTCAATTCATGTAACACGCCGATGGCCAATAAATTCTCATTTTGGACAATTCGCTTGATTTCTTTCAGAAACAAATATTGGAATTTGATGTCGAGAAAGGTCAAAGGTTCATCGAGTAGAATATATCGTTGACCCGCTTCTTTGTACCAGATTTGTGCAAAAACCCGAGCAAATTGAACCCGTTGTTTTTCACCACCACTCAAGCTCAAATAATTGCGGTCGGCAAAAGGAGTTACGCCAAACAATTCCATGGCTTCGGAGCACGCTTGGTGATCTTGCTTTTGTGGTTTTCCCGAAAAATGAGGATACCGGCCCATCATCACCACTTCTCGCACTTGCATGGGAAAGGCCAAATCAATGTTTTGCGAAAGTACCGCCCGAATTTTGGCTAATTCCTGTGCGGAAAATTGCAGCAGGTTTTTCTCATCGAAAAAAACAGATCCTTTTTGCGGTTGCAACTGTCGACTCAAGATTTTTATTAAAGTCGATTTTCCAGCACCGTTTGGACCAATGATCAGATTCAATTTGCCACTTTCAAACGAACAATCGATATCGTCCAGCAAGATTTTTTTGCCAATTTTAAATTGAATATGTTCACACCGTATCATATCAAAACTGGAAATTTTTGTGGCGCAACAACATAATGAAAATTGGAACGCCGACCACCGCACTCACAATTCCGATGGGCAATTCAGCTGGTTTCAGGAACAAGCGCGCAGCCAAATCCGCTAAATTCAGGATAATTCCACCGAGAATGGCGCTGTTGAGCAACAATTTCCGATTGTCGGAACCCAAGAATACGCGCAAAAGATGCGGCACGATCAAACCAATGAATGCGATAACGCCCACATATGCCGTGGCAACAGCGACCAAAATCACATTGATCAACAAAATTTTGAATTTCAACTGTTGGATATGAATACCCAAAAAGGCGGCTTCATTTTCCCCCATCATCAAAGCATTCAATTCTTTTGCATAGCGCATTGCAACGAGCAGGCAAATCGTTGTTGAAGTGCCGACTACCCAAACCGCTGGCCAATTGGCACCGGCCATCGTGCCTAAATTCCAAAATGTAATGGAACGCGCTTGCGGATCACGGGCGATGTACGACAAAAATCCAACACCACTCATAAATAGTGCGTTGACAGCGATTCCCGTCAACAACAAACGCTGGATGGAACTCGCGCCTGTTTCATTGGAACGCGACAAAATCAGCACCAAAAAAGTAGAAATAACGGCACCAATGCAAGCGAAAGAAGGTAAAATCCAATTCCCCAAATCCCATTGAAATTGAGCGCCTAAGACAAAACAAATGGCGGCGCCAAAAGCGGCGCCACTCGAAGTACCGATTAATCCAGGTTCGACAATTGGATTTCGGAAAAGTGCTTGCATCAAACTTCCTCCCAAAGCCAAACTTGCTCCCACAAAAATGCAAAGCAAGGCTCTTGGCAAGCGAATTTCCAAAAATATTCTCTCGTTCAAACTCGCTGCCTCGGTCGAAGAAAAAAGATGTGAAAACCCTGAACCAATTTCACCCAAAGTCAAATCCACAGCGCCGTAGCGAATGGAAAACAAGGTGCTGATGACCAAAAGAATGATCAACAACAGCAAGGTGAAATAAGCCGACTTTTTCAAGGATAGAGTATTTTTTGCAATTTCAATACGTTTTCTCCTGTTCGCGGTCCGTAGTATATAATATCGTGTTCTTCAAAACGATAAATGCGATTGTTTTGCGCTGCTTTACTCGTTCCTAAACCCGGTAATTCTTTGATTTTTTCGAGCGAACCCAATCGGTCGTAGCCTACATCCGTCAAAATAATGACATCTGGATCGGCTGCGGCAATCACTTCTGGCGACAATTGTTTCATGCGCTTTTCTCTTTCCACAGCAATCACTCCACCGGCCATTTCGATCATTTTAGCCGCCGTATTTTTCTTCGTAATCGCTAAAAATACATTGGAGGCTTGTCCAAAATGAATGATCAATACTTTAACGGGCTGATCTGTTTTCGAGCGATTGGCCAATGCTTTTTCCATGTCAGAATCGAGCTTTTCACACAATTCATCTGCTCGTTTTTCTTTTTGAAAGTATTTCCCCATTTCACGAATCAATAGTTTGGCGCTGTCGATCGTTCCGGCTTTGTTTTCGAAAACTTTCATTGGAATTTTTAATTTCTCCAATTGAGCTATCACAGTGGGTGGACCGATATTGTCGTCTTGTAAAATCAAGGTTGGGTTTTGCGCTAAAATCCCTTCGATCGTCAATGCTCGGTGATAACCAACCGTGGGTAATTTCTTAATTTCATTTGGGTACGTACTACTCAAGTCAACCGCTACCAAGTTCTGTTGAGCGCCCAAAGCATAGATGATTTCGCTGTATTGCTTTGAAATACATACGATTCGTTCTTGGGTATTTTCTTTTTTATCCTCGTTGCCAAAGCGACCACACGACAAAAGCGAAACAAAAAGAACGAAGGCTAAAATTCCTTTTTTCATAATCATTCAAAAAATAAAGGCGAAACCGTTTTCAGGTTTCGCCTCAAGTGCTATTTAGAAGTTGTATTTCAAATTCACACCACCGAAGAAATTGATTTCATTCGGAGCTGGAATGTAAGCATCTGGCAATTGGTTCAAGAAAACCATGTAGTAATATTGCGTGCTAGTGATGTTGTTCGCTGCTGCGTAAATATCAAAAGTGAATTTAGAAATCGTTCTTTTGTAACCAATTTTCGCATTCAACAGCATGTATTCTTTCGTTTCATTCAAGTTGTCAGATGTGTAATACATCGCGCCACGGTAATTGAACGTTGCGTTGGCGTACAAACCGAATTTTGTCTCTGCATCAATTCCCAAATTGAAAACTATTTTCGGAACACCCGCAACGATATTACCACTGTAATCATTTACAACTGTGCTGTCTTTGTTGGTCATGTCTTTACCAATCGTTTCGTAACGGTAATCTTTGTATTTGAAATCAGAGTAAGTCAAATTGGCAAATGGACGAACAGAAGTAAACAATCCACCAGCTTTTGAAATCGCTTCGTATTTCACCAAAACCTCAATACCTTGGTTGTTCAAACTTCCACCGTTTGCGATATAAGAATACAATGTCGCTGTGTTTGCTGGATTTTGAACCGTAACAGCCGTCATTTTATTTTGGAACTGTGCATTGAAATAAGCGACTGTATAGAACAATTTGTTTTTCAAAACACTTCCTTTTGTTCCTACCTCGAATTGAACTCCTTTTTCTGGTTTCAAACCTGTGTTCAATTCACCCGTTGTTGGAATAAAGAAATAAGAACTCACCGGCGCTTTGTAGCCAGTCGAATACGTTCCGTACACCGACATCATTTTGTTGATTCGCTTGTTGATGGAGAAACTTGGCGAAAGCATGTCTTTGTAATTCGCTTTGTAACCTTTTGGTGTTGTTTTGTTTGGGTGCAAACCTGTTGTCCCCCACAAACGATCTTCCAACGAGATGTTCATTACACTGTAGCCAACACCTGCCGTTACGCTGATATCAGCTGGTAAATTCAAGGTCCATTGCGTGAAAGCAGAACCCGTTGAATTGGTCGTTGCCTGCAAACTTCTCACCGACGTGATGACATTGTATCCGCTCAAATCCGTACTATCTGCTCCCATTTTGTAACCCGTTGTCAAAGCATTCATTTTTTGGTATTCGATACCGTTTGCACTGGTCAAACTAATTTTGTTTGTCAATTTCAAATTCAAATCCAAAACCGAACGCAAACCATAATTTAGGCTGTTTTTGTCGGTCCAACCGCCTGCTGAACTGTTGTCAAATGCCTGAGAGCTGCCAAAGAAAGATGTCGTATTGGACACTTTGTTGTTGAATTTGTACACATTGCTCACGCCAGCACGTAACGTTTTGATGGCAGAATGCGCATTGTTTTTTACATAAGCCGGATTTCCTGAATAATCCAACGAATCGTACTGTTGAATGGTCAACTCACCATTTCTTTGGTCGTAACTATCCGAATAGCCCAAGTAAGTCGAAATCGTTTGTTTTTCGCTCACATTGTATTCGCCCATCACGTTCACAAAATCTTTGTGAGCTGCCGTATGTGGCATATACCCGTTGAATTTTTGTTTGCCGTAGTTCATCATCAACGACGATTTTTTTCCGCCGATTTCCAGACTTGTGGTAGAGCGCATTAAACCATAACTCCCGAATGTAGTATTTTGGTTGATCGAACTCGTGTTCGGCGCTGCTTTGCGTGTTTGCATGTTTACAACCCCTGCAATGGCTAAACCGTAAAGTGTTCCAGATGGACCTTTGCTGATTTCCACGTTGTTGATGGAACCAAAATCGATGTCATCCATCACGGTAATTCCTTCTGCATCCGTGATAAGAATTCCATTCAAATACACTTTTGTTCCTTGACCGTCGAAGTTGCTGTTTACACCATTCGTGCCTCGCAATCCATTTCCGTACCCGCGAATGTTGAAGTTTTGTCCAGAAGAATTCGCTCTGCTTTGCATGTAAACTCCTGGCACATTTGTGTTGATGGCATCGTTTAAGTACAACCCGGTACCGCGTTTGATTTCCAAATCGCTCATTTTCACAATGGAAAGCGGTTGCACCAACATGGATTTTTCCGGGTTGGAAGTTTCTGTGATATCGATAGCATCCAAATTTTGCGACAACGAAACCATTCCAACATTCAGAACGGTGGCGCAATTGGACAATCGTACCGACAAATCTTTGTAGCCTTCCATTTTGAAAACCAGTGTTTTTCCAACCAAACATTCGATCGTAAACTGACCTATTGCATCGGTGGTCGTTAAGGTATTTCCATCCATGGTGACTTTTGCATTCGCCATGGGAAGATTCGTAAAAGAATCAAAAACAACTCCCGCCATTTTTGTTTGGCCAAAAAAGCCGCAACTCAAGCCTAAGCTTAAAAAAAGTAGTATAAATTTTTTCATTTTAAATTGTATAAAGTTATGTACGAAGGAATCCTTCCTCCATCCTGTATGCTGATAGTGCTATCAAGCATAAAAAACAATTGAATAATTTGGCTCATCTGTGGCTAAACACCATAGAAATGAGCACATTGCTTTGGTTTCGAAATCCTTGGAAATCGAGTAAAATAAAGCTGAAAATGAAAAAATTAGATTTGGGGAGGACGTGGAATCAAATCCGAAAAGCGGTTGGCAATCGCCTCCTGGTAATTCGGGAATAGACTTTTTTCGGATGGATCTTCTATCGACAGAAACCATTCAAAATCGACGCAAAATAGTTGAATTTGAACCGTTTTACTGCTGTTGGTTTTCTTTTTGGAAGAATGGGAATTGCTTTGGAGTTCTTTTTGAACATAATCGTCTAACTGAGCAAAAAGCACGGCTTCTTCCGTATCGTTGATGCAATGAAAAACGGTGGAATCACCTTTTACTTCAGCACGAACGACATCATACATCCGATCGCCGAGAATGAATTCTTTCCCTTCTTTCACCCACTCCACATCGGTAGCAGGCGAACGAAAAGTCAGTATATGCAACTCTTCGTCCGGAATCGAATTTTTGATTCGACGCTTGATGTCTTTACGAATTGCCTGTTGCTTGATCTTGAAAACAGGGAAAATTCCTACTGACAATATCAGCAAAGCACCTATCAACAATCCAACAAAACTTTTCTTGAACATCAAGGCAAATGTATCGAATTAATCAGAATACTCGATTTCTTTTTAATCAATAATACAAACAGTACAATCTTTTGGATTATGCGTCGCGTCGTCTTGGCGCACGATTTCCACCAGCCGAGTTTCCACTGCCACTGCCTGAACCAGGTTTACGAGGACCACTATTTCCGTTGGAACGACTGGCTCCTTGCGCTTGTGGTTTCTTCTTGGATTGAAATTGACTTCTGCTTCGATCTCTTGGCGGTTGGGCTTCTTTCTTTGGAATGGGTGCGCGTGGATCCAATTCAAACGGATTGTCCGTCATCACTGGAATTTGTTGTGCAATCAATTTCTGAATGTCTTTCAAATAAGCTTTTTCTTCTTGGTCACAAAACGACAAAGCCGTTCCACTCGCTTGCGCACGACCTGTTCGTCCAATTCGGTGAACATACGTTTCTGATACATTTGGTAAGTCAAAATTGATGACCAACGGCATATCCGACACATCAATTCCACGTGCCGCAATATCAGTAGCGACCAACACATTCATTTTGCCTTCTTTAAAAGCAGACAATGCTTTTTGACGTTGAGGTTGCGATTTGTTTCCGTGAATGGCTGCTGCAGTAATGTTGTGTTTCACCAACGTTTTCACTACTTTGTCCGCTCCATGTTTCGTACGGGTGAAGACCAAGGTTGCTCCTTTGTTTTCCGTTTGAAGCAAATGAACCAATAATCTGGGTTTGTCGGCTTTCGAAACGAAATAAATACCTTGTTCCACTTTTTCAGCGGTCGCTTGTTCCGGTTGAATATCAACACGTTCGTATTCGCCCAAAATTTGAGTAGACAATTCAGCACTTGCTTTTGGCATCGTCGCGGAGAAAAACAACGATTGACGTTTTTTCGGCAACATCGCGATGATTTTCTTGATATCGTGAATGAATCCCATGTCGAGCATTTGATCCGCTTCATCCAATACGAAGTATTCAACATCGCGTAGGGAAACGAATTTTTGTTGAATTAAATCCAACAATCGTCCTGGCGTAGCAATTAAAATGTCAACACCTTGACGCAAAGCCGCGGTTTGCGTTCCTTGTTTTACACCACCGAAAATTACCGTGTTGCGTAAATGTGTATTTTTTGAGTAGGCTTTGAAATTGTCAGCGATTTGTATCGCTAACTCTCTCGTAGGTGTAACGATCAATGCTTTCACACGTCGTTGTCCTTTTACTTCTGATTTATTTTGTTCCAACAATTGAATGATGGGAATAGCAAAAGAGGCAGTCTTTCCAGTACCCGTTTGCGCGCAACCGAGTAAGTCTTTTCCTTTCAACAATATAGGAATGGATTTTTCTTGAATAGGTGTTGGGTTGATATAGCCTTTTTCTTCTAAGGCTCGTAGGATGGGATCAATAATCCCGAGTTCTTTAAATGTCATTTGTATCTAATAAGTTGCAAAGGTACGGCTAATCTTTGGATTGGTCTATTTTAGTTGCAGAACAAAGGAAATGATACCAGGCAAGAATGACCTTAATTGACTACAAAACTGATTCTTACAAAAACGTAATCACCGATTTGGTCATGGTTTTCATGCCGGGAATTTCAAAATGAAGGTTGGTGGAATGCTGAAGCAACCAAGTGGAGTTCAAATCAAAAATGATTTCTTCTTTTTCGATGATAGAAACATCTTTGTAGGCAACTTTTTCCAATGAGGCATAGGATTTCTTCAATTGAGTGAGCAAGAATTCTTTGTCGTAATCCAAGTTCGTTTTTACAATCAATTTATCGTTTACCTCCACAGTTTCCATTTTCATTTCAGCTGGAAACAGGGTGTCACTTTTGCTCGAAGCGGTAATGTCATGTGTCAAAACTTTTTGTACAATAGACGAATTCATTGGAAAAGCCAAGTTATAGGCCGAAAACAAATTGGTTGTTTTACTCAATATTGCTTGCTGGATTTTCGGAATGATTTCCGCCCATTCTTTGCCAAATTCCATTTCAACAGCAAGAATTTCTTCCGCGGATTTGTGTTCTAGTTCACCCCACTCTTTGATTTTTTTCTTGGCATGATACTCTACTTTTTTAGCGATTTCTAATCCATTTTTAATTTCGAGTGCTGTGATCGTTTTTTGGTCGATTTGAATTTTAAATTCTGCCGCACCAAACTCGATTTCAGCTTCACTCAATACTGCCCGGAATTTATCTTGACTGGCACTTTTTGCGCCTTCTCGTTTTTCAACAATGTAAGTCCCCAAGAAGTCTTTGCTGATGTAACTCATCAGATACTGATCGCTTGTAGATAAGACTTTCATTTGAATGTCATACACATTTCGTGTATTCGACACCAAACTGTCATCGTAAATTACTTTTGTGGAAGTTTCGGTGTGGACTTTTCGATGGTCTCCAACTTTCCAGCGCGGAGAAACCTGAAATAACTCTTCCTCCTGCGAAAGACCAAAAAAGACCCAAAACAAACCGAGAAGCAGGAAACAATATTTCATAAGTATGTCAACATTTCATCCAAAGATAGAACATAGAAATACAGGTTTCGTGCCAAAAAGCAAGAGAGTTTACACAAGTGATTGTTGTTATTCCAATATCTCAAACGCTAGTGCGTTCACCTAGTTCAAATCTTTCGCAAGTGTTTACAGTGGATTTTGTAACTTTGTGAAGCAATTTATTTTACGACCAATAAAAAATGCAATACCTAGTTAACTCCTTAATTTTCATTCTTTTTTCTGCATTTTCGACCGCTCAAACTGAAGATAGTACCAATCTAAAGGTGGAGAAAGTAAGTATCAGCGGCTACTTGAGTTCCGGAATTACTGGAGAAGCTTTGATCGGTGCGAAAATAGTTGTACCTGCCTTGAAAGTTGGTGCGATTACGAATAATTATGGCTTTTATTCCCTTCAACTTCCCCAAGGAAAACATGTAATCGAATTTCGGTTTACGGGATTGGAAACAGCCATTCGTGATGTGGATTTGACTGAAAATTTGCAACTCGATGTGGAAATTGGGTCGAAAATGCAACAAATCAAGGAAGTACAAGTCAACGCGAAAAAAGGCCAAAATGTGGAATCCACCAAATTAGGACAAATCGAATTGGAGGTGGAAAAAATAAAAACACTTCCTGCCTTCATGGGCGAAGTAGATATCATCAAAATCATTCAATTGTTGCCCGGAGTGAGCAGCGCCACGGAAGGTGGACAAGGATTTTACGTACGCGGCGGTGGCCCCGATCAGAATTTAGTATTACTGGATGAAGCGGTGGTTTACAATGCGGCTCATTTGTTTGGTTTTTTCTCGGTATTCAATGTAGACGCCATCAAAGGGGTGAACCTCATCAAAGGTGGAATGCCGGCCAATTTTGGAGGAAGAATGTCGTCGGTTTTAGAAGTTCAGATGAATGAAGGGAACAACAAAGAATTCAAAGTCAAAGGAGGTTTGGGATTGATTTCCTCCCGCATCACGTTGGAAGGACCCATCGTTAAAAACAAAGGCTCCTTCATTGTTTCGGCCCGCAGAACGTACATCGATGCCATTATGAAATATGCTGTGCCAAAAAAATCAGCTTTTTATGGGTCGAGTTATTATTTCTATGATTTCAATTTCAAAGCGAATTACCGTTTAGGCCCCAAAGACAAAGTTTTTCTAAGTGGATATTACGGAAAAGACAAATTCATTTATGGCAACAAAAAAGATGCTTTTACCGTTCGAATGCCTTGGGGAAATGGTATTGCCGCGGCGCGATGGAACCACCTTTTCTCCAGTAAATTGTTCATGAACGTCACGTCAACTTTTACGGATTATTTGTTTGCTTTCAATTCCACGCAAGATGAATTTACATTTGAATTGGCATCTGGCGTGCGCGACATAGGCGGTAAAGTAGATTTTTCGTATTTCCCCAACTCGCGTCACAAAATAAAATGGGGAGCCGAGTACATTTACCACACGTTCACGCCAACCAGCGTTTCTGCCCAACAAGCCGATGTGACTTTTGACACGGGACTAGCCCAAAAATTATACAGTCACGAAACCGCTTTTTATCTGCTCGATGAATTTGACGTAAACGAAAAATTGAAAATAAATGCCGGTTTGCGTTACAGTATGTATCATTTCATGGGACCTTTTACGCGGTATGTGAAAGACGATATTTCCAACCCGGATTCGACAATTACGTATGACAAAGGCAAAGTCATTCAGTTTTATGACGGTTGGGAACCACGCCTTTCCATTCGTTGGTTGGTTGGCAAAAGTTCCTCCATCAAAGCAGGTTATTCCTACAATTATCAATACGTGCATTTAACGTCTTTGAGTGCCGTTTCTTTACCTACGGACATTTGGTTTCCCACAACAGATAAAGCCAAACCACAAGCGGGTTATCAAGTAAGCGCAGGATATTTCAAAAACTTTAAAGATGACAAATGGGAAACTTCCGTGGAAGTTTATTACAAAGGATTGAAAAACTTAATCGAATACAAAAATGGTGCTTTGCCCAGCGATAATGTGAACGACAATACCGATAACTTGTTGACATTTGGAACCGGTAGAAGCTTCGGAATTGAGTTTTTCGTCAAGCGAACCGTTGGTAAATTAACGGGCTGGATTGGGTACACCTTGGCCAAAACCGAACGGAAATTTGAAGCCATCAACGATGGCGATTATTTCCCAGCAAAATACGATCGACGCCACGATTTATCCGCCGTAGCAAGCTACAAATTGAGTGACCGTTGGACATTCGGAGCAGCCTTTATTTACGCAACGGGAAGCACCTTAACACTTCCTTCCAGTTATTACATTCACAACCAAGATGTTTTGTTCAACTACGGCGCAAGAAACTCAACACGCATGGCTCCCTATCATCGTTTGGATATTTCGGCCACTTGGTACGGTAAAACCACAAAAACGAAAACCAACGCCGATGGAATTGAAATCGTCGTAAAGAAAAAAGTCACCAGCAATTGGTCCTTTTCCATCTACAATGTCTATAACCGACGGAATCCTTTCTTTATGTTTGTGGACAATGATGGAAACTTGGCCAACGGAGATTTTAAAGTAACGGTAAAACAAGTGTCCCTCTTCCCTATTTTGCCAAGTGCCACCTGGAATTTTGAATTTTAAGCCATGAAAAAAGTCAGTTATCTTCTTCTTGTTTTTGCTTCTTTATTGGTTGCTTGCACCAAAGAAGTGCAAATTGATATTCCTGGCTACGAGGAACAATTGGTGATTGACGGTCGCATTGAACCCAATTCTCCACCTTTTGTGATTCTATCTTCTTCCAAAGACGTGTATGCACCGACCAATCTGCAAGCCTACCTCAATAGTTTTGTGACAGGTGCGAAAATCACCGTTTCCAATGGAATAAAAACAGTTGTATTGGACGAAATCTGTACGGATAATTTACCTCCTGGTTCTGAAAACATGGTCGCCCAATTGTTTGGCATTCCTGCGGCTGATTTGGTGGGTTTGCACATTTGTGCCTACTCTACTTTTGATACGGAAATTTGGGGTGAAATTGGGAAAACCTATACCTTGAAAGTAGAATACGATGGCAAAGAATACAACGCCTCCACTACTTTGAAAACCCCAATTGGATTGGATAAAACTTTCTGGAAACCGGAAGTAAAATACCCCGATTACGGTTTTGGTTGGGCCACGCTATCCGATCCCGCTGGCGATTACAATGCATATTTGATGGAAGTGAAACGCATCAACTTGGACAGCGAAGGACAAGAAAAAGACCCCATTTTTACCACTATTTTCAATCCGGCTTTCAACGATGATTTCGTGGACGGAACTACTTTTGATTTTGGGTTCGACAACCCAATGACTTATCGGGACGACAATGTACCAAGTCAGTACAAAGGGTATTATCATATTGGAGATACCGTCGTCACGCGATTGTCTTCTCTTGATGCAGCGGCATATGAATTTCTAGAGAAAAAATACATGCAAATCAATACGGCTGGAAATCCATTTGCAGTGCCTACGAATGTGCCGAGTAATTTCACTGGTGGAGCCTTGGGCGCTTGGATTGGCTATTCACCGGCATATGATACGTTGATTGTGAAACCCTGACGGAATCGACAATTGATAATTATCAATTCTAATAATACTTCCCGGTCACCAAATAATTCTTCACATAATCTTCCACGCCTTCTTCCAAAGTATGGAAACCTTTGTTGTAGCCTTCGCCTAGTAATTTAGACATATCGGCTTCTGTGAAATATTGGTATTTGTCGCGGATGTCTTCCGGTGTATCCACATAGGAAATATTCGCATCCTTGTCCAGCGCTTGGAATGTGTTTGTTGCCAAATCCAAGAATGTTCTCGCTTTTCCTGTTCCTAGGTTGTAAATGCCGTTTTGCGGTTCTTCGGTCATGAGGAATAGACAAACTTCTACCACGTCTTTTACGTAAATAAAATCACGCAGTTGTTCGCCGTCTTTGTAATTCGGGTTGTGTGAACGGAACAAACGCATCGAACCTTTCTCGTTGATTTGATGAAAGGTATGGAAAATCACACTGGCCATTCTGCCTTTGTGGTATTCGTTGGGACCGTACACATTGAAAAATTTCAAACCGGCCCAAAATGGTGGTTGTTTTTCTTGCGCCAATACCCATTTATCGAAATCATTCTTGGAATCGCCATATGGATTCAAAGGAATCAATTTCTCAATCGTTTCGTGATCGTCTTTGTAGCCAAATTCTCCCAAACCATACGTGGCACCAGAAGAAGCGTAGACCAAATTGATGTTGTGTTTAACGCATGCATTCCACATATCTTTGGAATACTCTACGTTCAATTCATCAAAAATCGCTTTGTCAAATTCTGTGGTATCGGTGCGGGCGCCAATGTGGAAAATGATATCAACTTTGCTACCGAACTCCTCCAACCATGGAAAAAATACCTTTCGTTCGATTTTAGCATCGAAGGTTTTTCCTTCCAAATTGTGGTCTTTTTCGTGCTTAGAAAAATCGTCAACCACGACAATATTTTCGTAACCTGCTTGATTCAAACGTGAAACCAAACAACTTCCAATAAATCCTGCCGCTCCCGTAACTACTATCATGGTGGTGTTTTTATTTTAAAATAAACCGTTGATTTCGGCGTCAATCGAATTGATGATTTTACCCAAATCTTCTTGGTCTTCTGGAAAACGATTGTTGTCGATATCAATGATCAACAATTTTCCTTTGTCATAGGTCGAAATCCACGCTTCGTATCGTTCGTTCAAGCGTTTCAAATAATCCAAACGAATGCTCTCCTCGTATTCACGACCTCTTAATTGAATGTGATTTACCAAAGTAGGCACACTTGCCCGCAAATAAATCAACAAATCCGGTGGTGAAACAAACGAATCCATTAGGTTGAACAGCGAAAAATAATTTTCAAAATCACGCGTGGTCATCAAACCCATGGAATGCAAATTGGGCGCAAAAATGAACGCATCTTCGTAAATGGTTCTATCTTGAATCACGTTGCTCTTTTGCTCTTTGATCTCTTGAATTTGCGTAAAACGACTGTTCAAGTAATAAATCTGCAAGTTAAAAGACCAACGTTGCATATCGTCGTAAAAATCGTTCAGGTAAGGATTTTGTTCAACATCTTCGTAATGGGTTTCCCAATTGTAATGCTTTGCGAGTAAATTGGTTAAAGTTGTTTTCCCGGATCCTATATTCCCGGCTATGGCTACATGCATGTTTGTTTCGTTTTGGACTGACTAAATTACAATAAATGCGAAAATCGGCAACCCAATTGTTTATAAATAAAACCGATATTTTAACAATTCACGATTTACTCGAAAAAAGCAGGTATTGTTCACCCATTGAAATTGTTCGATTCCTTGAATTGGCGTGGTAAGCGGTTCCAACGTTTTGTCTTCGGGTCGGTAATGAAAAAGTTGGCCTTTTTGAAGGATGAAAATCTCCCCTTGACTGACTTCCACCCGCTCAGCTCCTGGGACGTCAAAAACCTCTAGCAAGGAGCCGTACAAATCGAATAGATAGATTTTTTCCTTGCCATCAAAAAGATAGAGTTGATTGCCTTCTTCTTTCATCCATTGAATATCGGTTGAATTGAGCAAACCGCGCACATTTTCGATGTCTTGCTGCTGATTGCTTCGGTTCAAATCCAACAAAATCAATTTGGAATTCAATTGATCATAAACCCACAATTTATTGGGCTGACTGGAAGGAGCGATCAACGTAGCGAATCCAAAACCCATCTCCGACAAATCATACGTTTGATTGGCTTCTGATAGCGTATTGTCCATGATGGTAAACGTTTGTTGTTGCAACGAAAACAACATAATCTTCATGGTATTGATGGCCAAAATGTCGTCAATTCGACCTTTGGATTTGATGCTTTGGTAATATTGCTGCACACCCGCTGTATCGTATTTTACAATCAGATCTTTGTCGGCAACGTACAAATTTCCCAACAAATCGGCTTTCCAGACGCTTTGGTCGACCAAAGGAAAATGACTCATTTCTTTCCATTCATTTTGACCGAAGGAAACGTTTGTGTACAACAAGAAAAGAATCAAAATTTTATTCATGTAATAAGATTATACGGTAACACCTTGCACAATTTGTTCCAAAATTTCGCGGGTGTTACTCAAACGTGGTATTTTATTCTGTCCGCCCAATTTCCCTTTGGATTTCAACCATTGATCAAAACTTCCAGCCGGTAGTACTTCTCCTTTCGGGAAAACCATGGCTAAATCTTTGGTTCGCTTCGCATCGTAATCGGAGTTTATTTCGCGCAATTTCGTGTCCAAATGTTTCAAAAAGTCGCCAAAACAGGTTGGTTCTGTCACAAATTCAAACAACCATTCGTGTCCACCCAAATTAGTATCCGTCATGAAAACCGGACAAGCCGTGTAATCTCTCACTTGCGACTGGGTCATTAGACTGGCGTAGGCTACTGCTTTTTCCGCATTGTCCACGATCAATTCTTCTCCAAAAGCATTGATAAACGACTTCGTTCTTCCTGTAACGTGAAAACGGAAGGGATATTTCTCTGAAAAAGCGATGGTGTCGCCAACGATGTACCGCCACAACCCACCATTCGTGGAAATGACGATCGCATATTGTTTGCCAATCTCGACATCGCCCAATAGAATCGTCTTTTTAGAATGAACACCATCAAAATCTTCCATGGGGATGAATTCATAGAAAATACCGTAATCCAGCATGAGCAGCAAATCACTTTTCCCTTTTTGGTCTTGAATCCCGAAAAAGCCTTCCGATGCATTGTAGGATTCTACATAATTCATAGAGGAATCGGGGATCAATTTTTTAAATTCTTCGCGGTATGGATCGAAACTGACACCGCCGTGCATGAAACATTCCAAATTTGGCCAAACTTCTTTCAAATTTGATTTTCCTGTAATTTCCAAAATTCGGTTGGCGATAACCATTGTCCAAGAAGGAACGCCGACCAACAAACCGATGTCTTCATTCATCGTGGTGCGCGCCATGCGTTCGATTTTTTCTTCCCATTCGTTCATCAAGGCTATTTCTCGCGAAGGCGTTCTCCGAATTTCGGCCCACCACGGCAAATTTTTCATGATAATCGCGGACAAATCGCCGGTGTAGGAATCTTCACTCATGGGATTGACTTCGGCGCTTCCGCCGACCACCATGTGTTTGTAACTGTATAGCCGACCTGTTGGATTGTTTTCGTAATACAGAGCCAAGAGATCTTTCCCGCCTTTTTGATGACATTCTTCCAATGAATCGCGGGTAACAGGAATCAATTTGCTTCGATCCGACGTGGTTCCCGATGATTTTGCAAACCATTTTGTATCCGTTGGCCAAAGTAAACCTTGTTCGCCCGCGATGGTTCGATCAATCCATGGCTTTACATCATCATAGGTTTGTAAGGGAACACGCTCCTGAAATTGCCGATAAAATTCAATGCTTTTGAAGTCGTACCGTTTTCCCCATTCCGAAAATGAGCCGTTGGACATCAATTTCTCAAACAGTTCTGCCTGAACTTCAACAGGATACTTCCGAAACAAATCAATTTGATGAATTCGTTTCTTCATGATCCAACCAAAAATGGAATTGAACGGCATGGGGCATTTGCTTTTAGTTGTATAAAGATGGTGAAAAAAAGTCGGTTTTATCGTTTGAATAAAAAAAATCCCTTCTCGTCTTGACAAGAAGGGATTACTGAGTTCGAAGATTCTTTTTTTTATGCTTATTATCTAAAATAGTCCAAATGCGTTCCTTCCGTGTGTAACAACTTTTCAGCACGCTTTACCTCTTCCAAGGAACCTTTTACTAAAATCAGGTAATATCCTTCTTCCAAATGGGCCGTTAACCTGTCCACAACGTCCTCTTTCAACCCGGCGGTCGCAAGAAGTGTTCCGATTCCTCCTGTGATCATCCCGATATCAAATCCCGCGAATGCACCCACTACTGCGCCAGCACCGTATAAAAATCCAAAACCAGGAATCGCTAGAACACTCAATCCTGCTAGTAATCCAAGCACGAGCCCTGCTCCTGATCCAATCATTAATGGCAGATTTTGAACCGTATCAATATCTGTAAAATGAAGATGACCGTCTCTATTCTCTGCTTTTCAGAGCAAGGAAACATGTTTCATTTCAAAATTGTTGCGTTTTAACACCTCTAAGGCGTCTACTGCTTTTTGATGCGAATTATAAACTGCGACTTGTGATTCCATACTTTTAATTTTAATAGTTTACAAATGAAGGTTCCAATGGAATGGAATTTCTGTAACCGATTGAATTCTTGACGAATACGAATACTTAAAATCTTGTATGATTTTATCTAAAGTTAAAGAAAAGAAGGGGGCTTCCGGTTATTTATCTCCTTTTTTGTGATTTGTTAGGAAAGGTATGAAAAGCAATATGAAACCTCTTCATCAAAGCTTTACGATTCGAAAACAATTTAGAATTGAATTTCTATACTTCAAATTTAATTGATTTCATTTCTTTTTTTTTATATATTTGAGTACCTAAAGCTTTACTTATGAGACGTATAATTTACGCTGCCTTGTTTTTATTTCTTGTTTTTTCTGTAGGTAGTTGCAAAAAGAAAAAAACGGATCCTACACCAACGCCCACACCTACAACACCTGTGGACAACGGCATTTTTAGCGCTACGGTTTCGGGAGCCGCGTTTACACCATCCTCTTCAAAAGTTGTGCATACCAAAAGTTCGTTTGGAACAAGCAATTTGTATTCATTTTATTTTGAATCAAAAAACACTACGACGAACAAAATGATGGATTTTTTCTTGTATTCTACCACGGAATTCACCCCGGGCACCTACACGATAACGCTAAGCAATTCTGGTCAAGCTTATTTCTTTGAAAACAAAGATTTATCCAATGAAAAAATTTGGCAAGCACCCAAACCCGCAAGTTCCGATTTGACACATATTTACGGAACAGTTGTAATTACTGAAATCACCACTACAAGAGCCAAAGGCAATTTCAATTATACAACTTACAGCTATACGGGACTGACAGGTGCCGATTCAACCCGTGTGATTACCAATGCAACTTTCGACGTACCCTTGACAAGACAAGGATTTTGAAAAAAAAGAAGAAAATTGCTTAATGATTTACTCCCCATAATACCAAAACGGAACTTTTAAAACACTCACATACGAATCCTTGCCTTTGCTTTTTCGGCTTTGCATTTCTATGAGGTACTTTCCGTCTCGCAAGTCTTTAATACCTATATAGGATTCGAAATAAAAGCCCGTGCCAAAATTCGTAATCACGAACTCATTTTCATAGGTTTTCCCATCAATTTTAAATCGATATTTCTCTTCAAAACTTTTGATGTATTCCTCGTTCAAGTGGTCTTGGTCTTCTCCAAAATTGTTGATGGTAACTTGCGACTTAAAATACAAACCGCGCTTGTCTTTTTTTGGTTTTAAGCGCGGATTGAAAGCTATCAACGAATCTTCGATACGACTATTGATCGGCACGCTGATTTTCAAAAAGGGTTCGGTAATGACTTGTGACTGGATTGAAAAATCTCCGATAAATATGTCTTCATCTTTGTCGATCACATCGGCATAATTGCGTCCACTGGAGATATTTTTATTTGAAGCTTGGGTAGAATTCAAGGTGATAAAATTGGATTTTTGATAGTTCAAATTAAAAACAACATAAACGAGGACATAGAAAGGAATCAGCACAAAACTGACACGTCTGCCCAACTTGTTGTCTAGCAAATTGTATATCAGTGGGCGATACAAAAAAGACAAAGTCAACAAACTGTAAAACCAATAAAACGGAAAATAAATCTTGGAAATTCTTTTGCCTTTTTTCAATGATCCTTGCGTAAAGAAATCAATAACCACGAGAATCGCACCAAATGCCACGATACCGAATAAAATTCGAATTGGAATCAAAGCCCAATCTGGGATGGACGCATTAAAGGCATTTAAAAGAAAAACGACAATGAAAAATGAAAAAATATAGAAAACTAGGAGAAAAGAAACGGCAAAAATAATGCTGCAAAAATTTTCCAATTTGGCTATGTAGTCATCAAACGAACCGACTTTCTTTTTGAGATAGTTGGTAAACAACTCGCTGTATTTCAGTTGGTCATAATCAATTTCACCAAACACATAGCGAAGTCCTAAACTTCCAATCCACAGTCCACGGGAAACCACATGCAACAACAAATTGAAAATCAAGACCTGCAGCGCAAAATACACGATCACGAATAAATTGACAAAGGCTTGATTTTGGTCAAAACTCGCCACATAGAGTTTGTGTCGAATGGGCTCCAAGGCATAAAACAAACCAAAAATGGCAAAACCCGAAATCAACAATTCCAATTGCCAAGAATCTTCTTGCAATCGCTCCAGCAATTTTTTAAAAGCATTCGTTTTCTGGTTCTCTTCCATTTTTTTCGCTCGGGTTTTACGTTCTTTCTTTTTTATACTCCGTATTTTTTATTGGATTATCAGACTATGCCTTTTCACTTTCAAAATAGCGTGTTGTAAATCACCAGCAAAGTTCCGGGAAACACAAAAACCAACGAGGCAATTCGTGCAAAGTTAAACCAGGCGCTTTGTCGTTTGAAAAGGAAGGTAAGCAGCGGAATCAACAGCAAAATTTGAAAGGCAGGAAACCACGTAAAGATCGAATTCTGCCGGATTTCTTCGTGCCTTCTTAAGCTGGAATCTTTTGATTGAATGTCGTAACTCAACTTCTTTCCCGTTCGAAAAATGGGAGAATACGTAAGCGTAAGACTGGATTCAACATGATCATACCAATCATTGAAGTGCGGTGTGAACATATATCCTTCCACGTCCAGCACCTTGTGCCAGGTATATTCCCAATCTCGATCTATTTTACAGTCTTCCTCTGTTAGTTTTTTGGTTGTACCATCCACGAAAAAATCGATGGTCGTAACCAATAAAATCAGCGTACAGAAGATCATGACCGCTTTAAAAAAGAACCAGGGTTTACCGGAAGTAATTCGCTCATAAAATTCGTTTTCTTCGCGTACTTCCTTTTCTTTTTTCAGTCGCATTTTTTCAGCCGCCAGGCGGAAGGATTCTTGTCGGTCGATGTCTCTCACTGGGAATTTTAATAAAAGCTACAATATAATTATTTTCTTCGAATTGAATTGTGGATTGAAAATGGGGAGGATTGGTTTGATATAGGGTAGAATTTAATTTAACGGCAGCATTAAAGCATCGCAGTGGCGGAATAGCATTTGTTATAAAACTTATTATTGAAATACCATTTCAAATACAAGATAATGTTTAATGCCGAATTTCTCACCCCAGTTAATAATATCTTCCCCACTACTTTCAACCGCACAATAGTATTTGTAACCGTCCTTTTCATACGGTAAAATGTAAGCCAATAAATAAAATTTTTCTCCTGTTTTGATTTTTATTCCGCTTACTTCTGCGACATTCCTTAAACTATAATCACCAGATTTAACTGCGTCAAAATTTCGCGAAATAGCAAATCTTGAAAAATCGAATGTCATTTTCAACTGATCATTATAGGACAACTTTGAGATAACCTTGAATTTGAAACTTGTGTCGTTTATAGTTTGATATGATTCTAGAGGAATCGATTTACTGTCAACAATAATACTATCAGTTTTTATTTTGCCATCCCAAATTTCTTTGACAGATAAAGTATAAGACTTACCGAGTAAACCCTTTCCTTTAAAGGTCAATTTGTGATACTCTATACCTTCGAATCGCAGAATGTCTTTTATTTCTGAGTTTTCGGAGCCATATTCTGATGTCAGAATAATACTATTAGAATCGTTATTTTCAGATTGTGAAAAGCAGATAGCTGACACGAATATCAATACAAAGTTTAAAGTTATTTTTCTCATTCAACTAAGGTATTCGGTTGCCTAAATTTACAGAATAGAATGGAAGAATGAACTTTTGGTGCAAAAAAAATCCCTTCGAGTCGAAACCAGAAGGGATTTGAAAAAAGGGTTGGAAATTTATTTCCCAAATTTCTTTTTGTAATCGACAATGCTTTGCTCGATGACTTGCATGGCAATTTCTTTGTTTTGGAATTCTTCTACGACTACGGTTTTATTTTCCAAGACTTTGTAGTTTTCGAAGAAACTTCTCAATTCTTTGATCCAATGTTCGGGCAATTCATCGATGTCGTTGATGTGATTGAAACTCATGTCGTCGGCCGCTACAGCGATGATTTTATCGTCCATTTCGCCACCGTCCATCATGCGCATTACGCCAATCACTTTGGATTTCACCAAACACATGGGTACGATTTCGATTTGAGAAATCACCAAGATATCCAAGGGATCGTTGTCGTCGCAATAGGTTTGCGGAATGAAACCATAATTCGCTGGATAATTGATAGACGAGTACAAAACTCGATCTAGTTTGAGCATGCCCGAATCTTTGTCGAGTTCGTATTTCGCTCTGCAGTTTTTCGGAATTTCGATGATTCCAGTTACAAATTCAGGTGCGTTCTCTCCCATGGAGACATTGTGCCAAGGATTGGTCATTTTGTGTTTATTTATATACATTAAAAATCCTCCAACCCAAAAGAGTCAGAGGATTCAATTCGTTTTGTCGGCTGGGATTATCCCCAAATTAGGATAGAAACCAATATTCCTAAAGCAACGATGGTAAAGATCGTTCCTACTGCTGCTGTTGATTCTTCGAAAAAATTATCTGACATGACGTTTCGTTTTTTTTGTAAAAATAATAATTTCTTAGTCTCTAGAACCCATTATGCGAAGCAAAGACAGGAATAAATTGATAAACGTGATGTACAAAATCAAACCACCCACGATGGCCAACTTGCTTCTATCCAAGCCTGACAAGTCCGTATCAGAAGACATATCTTTCAGCTGCTGCATGTAATACGCTGTTAATCCAGTGAATACAAACACGCCGATCACAGAAATCACAAAACTCATCATTTCGCTTTTCATCCAAATATTCACAATTCCCGCGATAAAAATTCCGATGAAAGCCATGTACAACAAGCTACCCATTTTTGTCAAATCGGTTTTTGTGGTATAACCCAAAATGGCCATTCCCGCGAAGGCTCCTGCTGTTACGAAGAAGGTGATGGCAATCGATTGACCCGAGTACACCAAGAAAATAGAACCCAAACTAAGTCCCATTAACACGGCAAATAGTAAATAAAGTCCCATCAAAGCCCCCAACGACAAACGTTTGTATCCCATTTGAATCAACAATCCTAGGCCCATAGGCGCGAATGCCACAACATAAAACAAAGGTGCAATTCCACCGGAAGCAGAAATGAAATACTGCGCAAAGAATTCAGGCGTTCCTGCCCAATAGGCAATAATCCCTGAAACAGCCAAAGCGCCGACCATGTAGCTGTAAACACTTCTAAAAAACTCACGCGAAATTTCCTGTGAAAATCCGTCGTGTTGATTGATATAATTACTCATATTTATAAATTAATAGAGAAAGTAAAATTACGTATTTTCCCGAATCGTTGGAAAAATTTAGAAATTTTTATCAATTGAAAAAAAGTAAACGATTAATGCAATTTTGCTTGAATCAAGTTGATGAATTCTTTACGTGTGGTTTCGTTTTTCATGAACAATCCTGTAAACGCACTCGAGGTAGTCGTTGAGTTTTGTTTCTGCACGCCGCGCATTTGCATGCACATGTGCGCACATTCGATGACAACTGCCACGCCTTTTGGTTCCAACACACGATGAATAGCATCGCGGATTTCCAAGGTTAAACGTTCTTGTACTTGCAATCTTCTGGCATACGCATCCACTACGCGCGGAATTTTACTCAAACCAACAATTTTTCCGTTGGGAATATACGCTATGTGGGCTTTTCCGAAAAAGGGCAACATGTGGTGTTCGCACATGGAATAAACTTCGATGTCTTTCACAATTACCATTTCTGAATATTCTTCGTGAAAAATCGCTGAATTTAAAATAGCATCCGGATCTTGGTCATACCCTTGCGTTAAAAACTGAAGTGATTTTGCCACGCGCTCAGGGGTTTTCTCCAAACCTTCACGGCTAGCATTTTCACCCAATTGACTCAAGATGTCCTTGTAGTGTTCGGCTATTTTTTCAGTAAGTTGATCGTTGTAAATGATTTTATTTTCCACGTGCTAATTTTATACCTTTTTAAACGCAGGACAATTAAAAAGGTTCATTGTCTCCAAAATATTCTACGAAATTGTTTTCCGTTTCCACCAATTTCAACTTCACCAATTCACCCCCATACTCTTTCACAGGGCCAATCAATCGATCCCAGATTGCAATGATGACATTTTCAGTCGAAGCCAAAACTCCTTTCAAAAATGGAACATCCAAATTCAAGTTTTTATGGTCCAAATGTTCGATAATTTCGTCTTGAATTAAAGTACTTAAGTCTTTCAAATTCATCACGAAACCGGTTTCTGGATGCGGCTCTCCTTTTACGGTCACATACAAAACAAAATTATGTCCATGCCAATTAGCATTGCAACAACGGCCAAAAACTTCTTCGTTTTTTTCCAAACTCCAACCATCATTCCACAATTTGTGGGCAGCGTTGAAGGTTTCTCTACGGGTAATGTAAACGGTTTTCACTGATTCTAAATAAAATGCAAAGGTAAGGGGAAAAAAGTTACAAGTTGCAAGTTCTTGCTACGCAATTCAAAGTTGCAAGTTCTGGACGGTTAGTTTGTTTTGGGGAAAAGTTACAAGTTGCAAGTTCTTGCTACGCAATTCAAAGTTGCAAGTTCTGGACGGTTAGTTTGTTTTGGGGAAAGTTGCGAGTTGCAAGTTCTTGCTGCGCAATTCAAAGTTGCAAGTTCTGGACGGTTAGTTTGTTTTGGGGAAAGTT